>Ga0233426_10000211_pt1 | contig 66881 bp, 56 predicted proteins | sample SI_118_April2016_6_FD_179875 | JGI IMG/M metagenome (GOLD analysis project Ga0233426, IMG submission 179875) | Seawater microbial communities from Saanich Inlet, British Columbia, Canada - SI_118_April2016_10_MG | ecosystem: Environmental > Aquatic > Marine > Inlet | place: Canada: British... | reverse complement strand
TTGTTGGTTGCTGTAGATTCAGGCTTGTTTTGCGGAATTAATCTTTCAAACTTTTCCTCGGTACTCTCTGTGTTTATCTGCAGAGTTTTCCCTCCTTCATCTTCAGTATAAAGTCCTTCCATGATTTCCGCATTGAGGACTTCCGAGCGTAAACCCTGCGCGAAAATTTTTCCGGACTTCAAACACAGAACATGTTCAATTTCCGGAACAAGCTCCTCAAAACGGTGACTCACCAGCCAGATTGCTAATCCGCTTTGTATCAGCCCGGAAATGCTTTGTGATAACCATTTTGAGGATGCAGAATCAAGTCCATCAAAAGGTTCATCAAGAATCAACAGTCTTGGGTTAGCAAGCAGAGCTTTGGCGATGATGGTTTTGCGTGTTTCTCCATTTGAAAAGTGCCGTAAGGGTTTTTCCAGGATAGCTGCAATTCCGAGCTGTTCTGCAGTTTCTAGTACTTTTTCTGTCTGCATTCCTTCAGGATCTATGAATTCATGTCCACTCAAAGAATGTTGTTCCTTGCCGCTGTATTCTTCGTAGCGGTCTTTTTTTTCTTCTCGTGCAACCAGTATTTTTTGCTGTTCAAGTGAAACATACGCTATTTTATCAAAAGTGGAAATTTGCGCATCACGTTTGATAGTTCCGCAATAAGGCAGTTGTCCCAGAATGACTTTTATCAGCGTTGATTTCCCGGCACCATTTGGACCAAGTATCGCCCAGCTTTGTCCTAAGTCTGTAGACCAGTTAATGTTTTTAAGAATAGGCTTGTCCCAGAGACGGTTTGAGACTTTATGGAGAGAAATCAAGGAGGAGTTCCGGGTTATGTTTTTGGTTTGCGGGTGAAGAGCTCACCCAGGTCTGCTCAAGAATTGTGGTCGTTTTGCAGTTCCCACATTTGTTGATAATATCCTGCTCGTTTAATCAACTCAGTATGCCGTCCCTGATCCACTATTTGTCCTTCATCGAGCACCAAAATCCAATCTGCCTGTCCCATCGATGTAACACGATGAGAGACTATCAGGATGCTTTTTGCCTGGGCCGGTCTGTTGTTTTCAGGTTTAAGCAGTTTGTAAATTTCACGCAGCAGATGACGTTCTGTTTCGTAGTCAACAGCAGAAAGCACATTATCCAAAATTAACAGATCACAAGGTTTCAGCATGGCTCTTGCGAGACTTATTCTCTGTTTCTGACCTCCGGAAAGCATGATCCCTTTTTCACCAACCATCGTTTTTTCCTTTTTAGGGAATCGTGCCACTTCCGCTTCAAGGGCAGCAGCACTGAGGATTTCACGAAAATGTTCAGGGTCAATGGAATCATATTCTGTATCGGCAAAAGTAACGTTGTTTTCAACTGTGTCAGAAAACAAAAAAGGTTCCTGAGTAACAGTTCTGATGGAAGTACGGAGGTCATTATCACTGAGTAAGGCAAGATCCTGCTCACCTAAAAAAATTGAACCAGGGTTGATATCAAGATAACGATTTAAGGCATTAACCAGAGTGGATTTTCCGGAACCGATCCGCCCTAAAACTCCAATAATTTGACCGGGACGGATCGTGAAATTAATTTTCCGGAGAACATCTTTGTTGCCGTCAGGGTAGCGATAATTCAGGTTTTTGACGCTCAAACCGTTTTCCGCAAAAAGTTTTTCGCATTTTGGTTCGCTAAGCGGAAGTAGTTTTGCGCGTGGTAAATCCTGTTGCAGAACCGTTTGTATACTTGTCAGTCCAACCAAACCCTGCTGGAACATGGTCGTTACCCAACCCAAACCCATCAGTGGAAAAGTCAATAAGGCAGAATAGGCGATAAAAGCAGTCAATTGACCGATAGTGAAGTCTTCCTGAATGACCATCATTCCACCGATGAGTAAAACCAGGATTTTTAGAAAATGTTCCAAGTTACTCAACATCGGCATCACAAAGGAACGTGTCCAGGCGATTTTCATGGATCGACGCAGCATGTCCTGATTTTCTTTCTCGAAACGGCGGGTACTCCATTCACGCATTGTTTTGCTTTTAATCAGGTCAATTGCCGAAAGTGAGGAAACGGTAAACCCGGAAAGGCGCTGCAGACTTTCCATACGTGCACGCATATTTTGCACAAGCACACGCATTCCCAAACGTACTACTGTAAAGACTAAAATGATCGGAATAATGCAGTAAAGCGTGAGGTTCGGCGAAAGCTGCCACATTTTATACGGCGTCATTGAAAGCGCGGTTGTGATATTGAAAGCCTGCATGAGACCAAAACCGCAAATCATCCGCACACCGGTGATGTCATTATTGATGCGTGAGATGATGTTTCCGGAAGGATTTTTTTCGTAATAATTCTTTTGCAGTGCCATCAGTTTTTTGAACATGTCATTTTTGATCTGACACTCGATAGCACGTCCAGGATTAAAAAAGAACATCCGAGAGGAGGTTCTGACAATGATCATGATCAACGCGAGTCCAAGCATGATCAGCAGATATTCCCACAACAAATCCTGACTGGTCTGCAAACCATCGTTTAACAGATCGATACTCAAACGCACATATTCCGGAATACTGACTGCAATCCAGTTTGTTGCCAGCACAGCAAGGATTCCAATTGAATAAGAAAGCCAGTGCTGCTTGATATAATAGCCAAGCAGGAAAAATTTATTATCTGTCTTCGGCGGCATTTTCACTAACGGAATGAAGGCCGAATCACTAAGTGGAATTGACTGAGCTGAAGACATGGGACTACAATTTCGCCGAGGATGCTTGTTTACGTTTACGGCTCATTGCCTGCCTGTTTTTGCGGACTTTCTGAAAGTACCAGACCGCCTTGTTGTGTTCACGCAGCGTTTTTGAAAATTTGCTGCTGCCGTCTCCACGCGCTACGAAATAGAGGAATTTATTTTCAGCAGGATAAAGCACACTCTGCAGGGAGGCTTTACCGGGATTGGAAATTGGAGTAGGCGGTAAACCGTAGCGTTTGTATGTGTTGTAAGGTGTGCGTGCGCGTAAATGTTTGCGAGTCAGATTTCCATTGAAATTTTTCAAACCGTAAATTACTGTAGGATCACTATCGAGACGCATTCTGAGTTTAAGTCGATTATGAAAAACAGAGGCAACCAGAGCTCGTTCAGAATCTGCTCCGGTTTCTTTTTCCACAATGGAAGCCAGGGTGAGCACCTCATATTCCCCCAAGCCGATTTCCTCCGCACGCTGCTGAAAATCCGTATTAAAAACCTTACGGTATTGTGCTATCATCGCTGAGAGAATTTGTTTTTCATTTTCTGCTCGTGAGAAAAAATAAGTTTCCGGAAATAAAAATCCTTCCAGAGAAGTTGCTTCTGGAACTCCTGTTTTACGCAGCAATTCAGGATCATGCTTCAAAGATAAAATAGTTTCTTTGTCTGCTAATTCGGCACGAAACAGTCGTTCGGCGATTTGCGCAAAATTATTACCTTCCGGAATAGTTACACGGTGGCGGATGCTTTTCCCGGAAATCAGAAATTGTAAAAGCTCATAAGTGTTCCAGCGATGCTGAAGCTCAAACTCACCTGTTTGCACACGCGAATAAACTTTTAACTGCTTTGCGAGATAACGATAGAGCCGAGGGTAAGGCAGTAACCCTTTTTCGCGGACACTTGCCGTAACACTGTCGAAAGTGGAACCACGCGGAATCAGGATGATGGAACTGCTTTCCACATCACTGCTCATGATGGGATCGTAATATATTTTGTAAATATATCCGCCCAGAACGAACACTCCCGCAACTGTGAGAATGAGCAGGCCGGCCAGTAGACGTTTCCAGTTGTTTAGGAGAAACAACTTCATAGAGTTTATTTTAAAATGATTGTTTGTTTTCTTTGTAACTTATTATTATATCGGCTGACTTTAAAGAACGCAACATCTGGAATCTCAACAGATAATATTCTGTCAGGTTCTAAGTAGATGTTTCCTTAAGAGACTCGAAATGACACGTTTTTTGACTTTTTACTTATGCAGCAAAGTTTACTGGAATTTAAAGAGGATAGCTTTATTTGTCGATTTTGGCTGAATTTCAGCTACAAGACAGCCATTCTTAAAATTAAACTTGTAATCCTGCAACAATTAATATAAAATTTTCTGTTTACTAAACATATTCATCTACGTTCCAAGAACCAGCGGAGCGTTTAAATAAACCAAGAAATTACTGATTGAGGATTCCATGTTAAATGGACTATTGGCCCGCAAGATTGGCATGACCCAGATTTTTGAGGAAGACGGAACAGCGCTTCCTGTGACAGTTTTACAGTCCGGACCAATGACGGTTGTACAAAAAAAGACTTTGGAAAAAGATGGCTGCAACCATGTACAAGTCGGATTTGAAGCAATTGCTGAACGCAAAGTTAACAAACCGATCAAGGGTCATTTTAAAGCACAAACACCAACTCGTTTCTTACGTGAATTTGAAGTTGAGAACATTGATGAAGTAGAAGTTGGTCAAGTATTTGATGTCAACTTGTTTGCAGAAGGCGAAAGCATCGCTGTTTGCGGAAGCTCAAAAGGTAAGGGTTTCACCGGAGTTATGAAACGTCACGGATTTGGCGGACAGCCTGCAAGTCATGGTCACCGCGGACATCGTGGAACCGGAAGTATTGGACAATGTGCAACACCTTCCAGAGTTTTCAAAGGCAAGAAAATGCACGGCCGTCATGGTAACAGCAAGGTAACTCAACTCGGCTTAAAGATTGTCAAAATTATGGAAGAAGAAGCAATAGTATTAGTTAAAGGAGCAGTTCCTGGTCCCAACGGCGGACTCGTAACTATCCTCAAAAGCAACCGCTAATAATAACAGTTCTAGAGGCGGTGCTTTCTGTGTCGCCTTCCTTTTTATCTCCCCACTTTTATTTTTTAAACTAAAGTTTCCGGCAGAATTGTCGATAACGAACTATGAGATTTAGATTGCTTTCTCTTGCAGACAGCAGGGAGAGTTCTGTCTTGAATTCTGTCTGCTTTATTCTCTAAGGGCGTGGTGCGTCCACAGGGTAATCCTGATCGTTGTTCTTGTAAAATTTAGACGAATAGTAGTCAACACAATAACGGCTGATTGTTACCCTTTTGTGAACAATTGTCTGTGGCGAATTGCGTACCTTAAGGTGCACTTTCGTAGTTTGTGATGGCTTCGTTTGTCCAAAAGTCTGAATTTACGTATGGCGGGATTCTTTTCAGTAAAAGGATTGCGTACAAGGCCAAAATCCGTAAATCTTAATCCGTATTAAAAAGGGTAAAAATGGCATTCAAAACCAAGGTGGTTCTGGTGGTTCTGCTGGCGGCGCTGCTGATTGGAGTTCCTCCCGGACTCGGTCAGCAGCCTCCGGCAGACAAACGGGATAATCTGTATTCCATCTGGCTGAAGCTCTCAATGATGGGGCACAATCAGTCCGAAATCGAGGGCCTGCTAGCGGGAATAACAGTTGAACAACTGCAGAGGCTCAAAAACCGACTGCGGCGGGATGTGCTTGCGACGTTAATGCAGCTCAATTTGAACAGTGAAATTGAGTTAAGCAGGACAGATCAGGATCTGGTGATGATTCGTGACAAAATTAGAACCGAAATACGATTTGCCGGTTTAGAAAATGACCTGTTACTGCAGCGCATGATTCGTCACAAATTTGGAATCTCACTGCAGAATATTTGAAGCTCATTCAACGTAGCTCTGGCAACGCAAGCTTAGTCTAATGTGCGTGGTTCTTAAGCCGCCACGCTGAGCTTGTGGAAGATGAGTCGAAAGTGATCCGAAGGAAACTCAAGTCTGCTTAATGCCAATGGTAAAATTTCAGTCCAAGCATGAAACAAAAAGCTCCGATTCCGAATAAGCCTATTGAGGGTTGGATGACCTGCGCCAGTCCGATTCCTTCCGTAATGATGCCGCGTAAAGAATTGGTCAGCATTGTTAATGGCAGCACCTCGACATAGGGAATCAGCCAGTCCGGAAAATTGTGATAACTGAAAAAAACTCCGGAAAGAATAAACATCGGCATTGTAACAACATTGATCATTCCATTGCCGCTTTGCGTATTTTGCACACGTGATGAAATCAGCACGGAAATTCCGAAAAATGCGCAGTAACCGCTGAAAAAAACTAATGCCAGTGCCGACAGGCTGCCCTGTATGCTGATGTCAAAATAAAAGTAAGCAAAAATGTAAAGTAAAAGCATCTCCGCTGCACTGAGAATCATGCGGTTCAAACCGTGTGAGATAAGAAAAATGGATTTTTTCAGTGGAGTTGCGACCATGCGGCGCAGTAACTTCTTGATCCGTAACTCGATCAAATTCCAACCGATGCCCCACAAACAGGCATTCATGATTGACATTGCCATCAAACCCGGAATCAAGAAATCTACATAACGAATTCCGACCATAGTCAAAGGGTGGACATCCGCTTTCAACTCACTTGTTTTTTGCTGCCTAAATGCTCCTTCCAAAAGCAAATATGTCAAACGTGCTTCTGCATTATCCGGATCAAAACGGTAACTTAAATTTGACTCAAGATCGGTTTCAATCCAGAGCGCAATTTTTCCACGCTTGAGCGCCAGCACCGCCTCTTCTTCTGTCATCGCCCGGAAACGAAAACGTGCCTGCTCTCCAGGGTTCTGTCCAACTTCCCATTCAAGTTCCGCTTCAGTGGAAAGTTCAGAATTTACTGTACCGGTTTTTTTATGCAGCCATTGCGGTAAAGCGGAAAGAGCTTGCGCGGATTCACTGACAATCGCGACGTTACGCAGAATTTCACCTTTGTTCGCAAAGGCAATTCCTAAAATCCAGGCCATCACAATCGGAAATCCAAAAGACCAGAACACAACTCCGGGTTCGCGGAAGAAGATTTTGAATTGAGAAATGACGAGTCGTAAAAGTATGTTATTCATCTAAATGCCTCCCGCTCATGGCAAGAAATAAATCATCCAGAGTGCGTCTCCGGCACTCTAGTGAGCTCAGCGTGAGTGCCGAACTTTTTATCAAGTCCAGAAATACCGGTAAAGTTTCTGAAATACTGTTTACCGTCAAAAGTCCTTGTCCTGTTTCGCGGTTCCAGTTGGAGCTAATTACACCGCAAAGAGAGCTTGCCTCTGCGGAGGGATTTGCGTCTGTGATTACATATTCGATCAAATCACCTTCACCAAATTTATCCAGCAGTTGATTTAAAGTACCGTCCGCGAGTATTTTACCTTGATCCAGCATCACAATCCGTTCACAAAGAAATTCTGCCTCCTCCATATAATGCGTGGTCAGGAGCAGTGTGGTACCGGTGGCTTTAAAATCTTCAAGAATTTTCCAGAGGTCTCGTCTGGCGTTTGGGTCAAGCCCAGTTGTAGGTTCATCGAGGATGAGTATTCTGGGTCGTGGCAGAATAGCGATTCCGAGAGCAAGCCGCTGCCGTTGCCCTCCGGAAAGCTCAACAACCCATGTTCTGCGTTTGCTTTCGAGTTGGATGATCTTGAGAACTTCGTTTGTTCTCTCCTTTTTCAACTGATAAAAACTGGCAAACAGCCGGAGAGTTTCTTCAACTGTTAAGCGTTCCTGAAATCTCGTTTCCTGCAGGGCAAGTCCAATCTCCTGACGCAGGAAATGTTCATCATTTTTCCAGCTCTTTCCGAGGATTTGTATTTCACCGGAATCCGGAATTTGAACGCCTTCGATCATTTCCACTAAAGTTGTCTTGCCGGCACCGTTTGGTCCAAGCAAAGCCAGCGCTTCTCCGGATTCAACCCGTAGACTTACGTTCCTAACCGCGTCAACGTCTTTGAAGGATTTGCAGACGTTCCGGACTTCAATCGTCATGTCACGTTTTGAGTAATATTTTGCCAATGTGGGTGCTGCTTTCCATCAGACTATGGGCTTCTGCGGCTTGCTCGAGTGGGAATGTCTGGTGGATGATTGGACGTACAACTCCTGAATCCAGCAGCGGCCACACATGTTTACGCAGGGCTTGCGCAATTTCGGTCTTTTGTTCCACACTTCGGGGACGCAGGGTGGAGCCGGTCAAGGTTATTCGCTTAATCAGCAAAGGGAGAAAGTCAACTTCTGCTTTGCTGCCCTGCATCAGGGCGATTTGCACTAGACGTCCTTCGGAAGCGAGCAGTCGGATATTTTTTGGAAAGTAAGGTCCGCCGACCATGTCAAGTATCACATCGACTCCACTTCCCGCACCGGAGGTTCCGGCTTCAGTCAATTTTTTTATTTCTTCAGAGAAATCCTGTTCACGATAATTGATTGCCACATCTGCTCCAAGCTGTTCACAGAAAGCACATTTTTCCGGAGTTCCGGCAGTGGTGTAAACAGTTGCTCCAAAAGCTTTAGCGAGTTGAATGGCGGTGGTGCCTATACCGCTGCTACCACCATGAACCAGCAAACTTTCGCACGATTTGAGCTGTCCTCGTTCAAAGACATTAGTCCAGACAGTGAAAAAAGTTTCAGGAATTCCTGCTGCATGCTCAAGTGAAATTTTTTCCGGAATCGGCAAACAAATTGAGGCAGACGCCAGGCAGAATTCAGCATAACCACCACAAGCCACGAGCGCGCAAACTTCGTCATCAACTGCAGGTTCGCTGACGTTTTCGCCAACGCTCACAACTGTTCCGGAAACCTCCAAACCCGGAACAGCAGTCGCTCCGGGAGGCGGAGGATAAAGACCTTTGCGTTGCATGACGTCCGGACGGTTAACTCCTGCCGCAGCGACGCGTATCAAAACTTCACCTGGGCCGGGTTCCGGAACCGGCATCGAATCCAGTTTTAAAACTTCCGGTCCGCCGTGTTCTTCAATTTTGATGTATTTCATTGACGTTGGTGTAGATTTCATAAAAACTCCGATTTATAACATTGAATATTATTTTTGATACCTTCGTAATAACTCCTAAACTAATTATTTGTCATCTCGAACGAAGAGAGAGATCTTAATAATATTAGTGCTTAGCATAAATAATATTTCTTACTTTGTAAGCAATAGCAAAATTTGGGTAATAAATTATACGAAGGCATTAAATTTGATAAAACCGGAAAAAGTCAATTGACACCGATGTTTGTCATTCCCGCGAAAGCGGGAATCCATTATTTCAGATACTGACAAGTTCCTGGGTTCCCGCTTTCGCGGGAATGACAACGAATTACGAAGCCAACATCATTAATGATTTCATATTAGATTGGTAGCGGAATTTGTGTGTAAAATTCCTGTTTTTTTTCCAGCGTTAACAAGCGTTTCTTTATCGGTAATCCTCCGGCATATCCTACCAGTTCACCATTACTGCCAATTATACGGTGACAGGGAATTATGATCGCCATTGAGTTAGCACCGTTTGCGCTGGCTACAGCTCGAACTGCTTTTGCATTGTTTATCTCTTTTGCGAGCTGCAAATAAGATGATGTGGTGCCATAAGGAACTTTCAATAATGCATTCCAAACACTTTTTTGAAAATCTGTTCCTACCATTTGTATTGGTACATCAAACTCTTTTCTTTCGCCTTGGAAATATTCTTCCAGCTCTGTACGTGTTTTTTCTATAATGTCACTGTCTTCTTCTTTAAATTCTGCATTCAGTCCTTTTTTGATTCTGTCATCAACTGCATTTCTCATTCTTCTGAAATTAAAATCAAGTAGACACAGTTTTTCTTTAAAAGAACCCAAAATTAGCTCGCCGATTTTTGTTTTGTGATACTGGATGCAGATATCTGCCATCGTTAATAGGTTATGTTTGTGTTTTCGCTATAAACATTACAGCCGGAATTTTAACTTAAAAAACGAAGTTATGCTCGGTATTTTTGAAAAAGTCAACAATCATGACTTCGAAAAAAGCCCAAACAAATTTTTTGCAGACCCTTTGACTTTAACTTAGGGTGACCTTGCTGGCCTGTATTTTTGAGTAAAAATGCAAGGCCGCAAAAACCAATAACATTAGTGAGAGTACTGTCAGCAGATAAAGAGGAATCGCTTCTAAACCAAAATTTTTAGCGAGAACACCCGCGAGAGAAGGTACGATTGTAATTCCAAATCCGGCCGCTGCGATCTGCAAACCAATCGAATTTGCATGATGAATCCGGCCGACCCGACTTGCTGTGTGCGAAACTAGTCCTGGGAAGATTGGAGCAATTGCAAAACCCGCTAATCCAATTCCAAGAATTGACGTCAATTGTCCGGAATTTGTCATCAGCAGTCCAATTCCTAAAAGTGCTAAGGAAACGCTGAGATAAATCAGTTTTCTCTCAGCTATTCTGCTTGCGTACAAACCCGCGATTATACGTCCGATCGTAAACATTCCCCAGTAACTACCGGTTATAAATCCTGCAACTTCCGGAGTAACTCCACGGGATTCAGTCAACAGTGAATAAGTCCACATGCCCAAACCTAATTCAACACCTGTATATAGAAAAAAGATCAGCATACTCAACTGAGCAGGTATTGTTTTCAGCGTTTCAAAGAGAGAAGCTTCCGGCTCAGCATGTTGATCTTCGCTGCCTTTTGCAGTAATTCCAATCCACATGCTCTTTGTTACATAAAAAACTGTGGCAAGAATTGCGATTGCAATGGAAACAACAAAATATCCACTTTGCCAGCGTGAGGTCATACTGATTCCCACGGTCATGATTAGAGGCCCAGAAGTAATTCCTACACCAAAACTCGCGTGTAACCACTGCATCATGCGGCTACTGTGGTATTTTGCGACATAGGTGTTGATACCCGCGTCAATAGCACCTGCGCCTAACCCACTAATCGTTGCAAACATAACGAAAATCCACCAGTCGCTGGTACTTGCGTAAACGAATAAACTGCTGGCCGTGGCTGCGCAACTCAGGCTCAACAGCTTCCCAATTCCTAAACGGCGCATCAGCATACCACTCAAGAAACTGGAAAGCATGTAGCCGCCTGTCCCGAAGATGAGGATGATTCCCAAGGCATCGACAGGTAAATCAAAATAGTCACGAATTCCAGGCCACGCTACACCCAGCAGTCCATCAGGCAAACCTAAAGAAACAAAGGCAATAAACGAAATAATAATTAATCCCATAGATTTGAATCCGATTTTGTCTGTCTGGGTAGGATTATGAATTATCCACTATGAATAATAAAAGGAAGATTTATTTTGGAGTGAGACAGAATTAGAGATGCTAATACTTTCTAATAGCACAAAATATTTTTTAGAATTTGGAAATATCTTAGTGTAAAACCAGGTTGCAACCAGAGGATATTTATTAAACAATTCGATTGTGTTTTTCAGTTGAAATCTAAAAAATCCGCTCGTTCAATTTTTGTCTTTGACGCAGACTCAAGCCCATCAGGATCAGCAGCATCGCCTGCACCTCTCCATCGCGAAAATTATTTTCAAAAAAACCGGCGACCATGAATCCACACACTCCCGCGATGGAACCCCAGAGGATAGAGTTTTCGTAGCTGAAACGAGTGGTTTTAAAAAGCGTGCTTATGCTTTGCCCCAAAAAAATAAAAAGAATGCTGAGGTATGCTAAAAAGCCGAGTAGACCGTAATTGATCCAGGTTTGTAGGTAGATGTTATGCACACCAGTTGCTGCGTTGTTATTGAATCTGTGACCTGTGCGTTCCTTGATTAAATCTCGATATTTGGGCATGACTTTCGCGTCATTATTGTAGCCGATTCCTAACCAGAAATGATCCTTGATTGCGGCAATTCCGGTTTCCCACATCAGTATTCTATCCTGATTTGCTTTAAGCATTAAACCGCTGATGAAGCGTTGCTGGATTATTTCAACGCGAGTGGTAGGTGAACGAACCTCAAAAGAAGGTACGCTGAATTGTGTATACAGATATGTCCAGCCAGCAAGTACCAAGATTGTAAGGGCAAGCATAATTTTCGGCGAGAGTCTAAAAAGCAGAATCGTTCCTGCAACTGCGGTTCCAAGCCAAATGCTACGTCCCAGAGAAGCGCCGATTGCGAGCAAAACTAAAATCGTAATTGCTCCTGCACATAAGCGCGTGAAGGGATTCCAGTCACTGCAAAAAATAAGTGAGGCTAAGAGTGGAAAACAGAGCAGTAAAAAACCGCCATAGGTCAAGTGGTGGGTGAAATTTCCTTTACCGTGGAAAACAGTGTTTTCTGCATTAGCTCCTGACATATAAGGTGTGGCAAAACTTTGATCTGCCGGCCTTAACCAGTCTGCACCGGTGAAATACTGGATGATCCCGTAAATTGCGATCAACATCACAAATCCAAAGAAAACCCAAAGCAGCCGATCCTCATCAATATCTGCCAGAATTACCGCAAGCAGTACAGGCAGCAGAAGCCGCCAATTGGTCCGCAGAGCCATCAGATGCTCGGTTTCGTATGCGCTCAGCAGTCCTGAAATTACTGCGGTTGCCATGAAAAATAAAATTGCCCACAGGAACGGGTTTTCAAACTGTGATAATCTGCGCTCCCAAAACCAGTGGACCAAAGTGATCAAAAACAACATTGCGATTGCGGCATCGGTACCTGCAATGCTGAATGTGCTGAAGATGAATAAAAGGTAAAGGAAAACTCGGTTCCAGTTTTTTGCGGAAAAAAAGCTACTCATTTTTGTTGATCAGCATGGACTGTGTTATTGTTTAAATTTGGAAAAAACATCATTTCTTCATCAGGGCGTTCACGTTCCAGTAGTTGCTTTAAGGCCTGAGCGCAGGAAATTCCTTCATGCAAAACTTGATAAACCGCCTTACAGATCGGCATTTCAATTTTGTGACGCTCCGCCAGTTCATGGATTGAAACTGCGTTGCGTACACCTTCTGCAACAGCGCCGCCTGGCGGGAGACATTTTTCCAGCGACAGTCCCTGTCCCAGTTTTTCACCAAGAGTATGATTGCGTGAAAGTGTTCCGGTTGCAGTCAAAACCGAATCACCGACTCCGGACATGCCCATAAAAGTTTCTGCGGATCCGCCCATCACGGCGCCGAGACGTGACATTTCAGCAATCCCTCTGCAAATTAAGGCAGCACGCGAATTCAGTCCGAGCTTCATACCGTCCGCAATTCCGGAGGCAATCGCGATCACATTTTTAATTGCACCTGCTAACTGTACGCCAATGAGATCTGTGCTGCGGTAAAGGCGGAAACGAGCAGAATGAAAACTCTTTTGCAGAAGACTACCGGTTTCTTCATCAGCACAGGCCAGTACAGCCGCGGAAGGTAAATCCAACGCAACTTCACGTGCAAATGTCGGGCCGGAAAGTACTGCTAATTTTGGCAGATTGTTGAGTTCTTCCGCATAAATTTCACTCATCAAGGCCAGTGAATGTTGTTCGATGCCTTTACTGAGAATGACTACGATATGTTCGTGCGTAATTTCCGGACGCATTTTTTTGGCAATTTCGCGGGTGAAATGTGAAGGCACAGAAGCAACTAGAATTTTTGAATTTCGCACAACGTCAGACAAATCGGTCGAGGCATGCAAAGTTTCCGGGAGCGGAATTTCCGGTAAGAAAGAGGAATTGAGGTGATTTGTGAGAATATCTTGTCTAGTTTCAGCTTCATGACACCAGAGCTGAACGCTGTTGCCATTGTTGACAAGTAGTCTCGCCAACGCTGTACCCCATGCTCCTGCGCCGATCACGCCAATTTGTAAGTTCTCAGACAGCATAATTTTGGCAGATCTCATGTTTTTTGAGAATATTATTTTGCAGTTCCTCAAGAGGAGCAGAAAGTGACTTTAACTGCCCGGAAAGCTCTGCTATCTGAAGTGCAGTTTGTTCCGGTGCTGGACTGCCCTGGTGCTGTCTCTGGTCAATCAATTTTCGAGGATCATGAAACTGTTCCAGATCTTCAGCAATTTCAGTTGGGTGTCCGAACTCAGCCAGTGTTTTCTGCAAAGCTGCGTTAGTAATTATTGTGTCCGGTTCAGACAATTTTACCGCACGTGAGAGCAGATGATAACACTCGCGAAATGGTAATTCCAGAGTCCGCGCTAAATGATCCGCAATATCAACAGAATTCATGAATCCTGTTTCACATTGCTTTTTCATCTTTTCAGTATTGATGGTCAGACTTTCAAAAACACCTCCTAAAATAACAGGCGCCGCTTCGCACTCCCGGATCAGATCCATGATCAGATATTTTGTAACCTGAGTGTCACGATTATAACCGCTTAAACTGCCTTTTTGGATACCAAGCAAACTTGATAAAAATCCGTGTGCTAGTGACGCTTTTGATTTGATAACTTCTGCGAAATCCGGATTTTTCTTTTGCGGCATGATTGAAGAACCGGTTACATAATTATCGTCAAGCTGCAGTAATCCGGAATATGGATGACTCAAAAATATGAGATCCTGCGAAACTATACTGAGGTGATTCATCAGCATAGCGCCAGCATGTGCAAGTTGTGCCTCGTTTTCCCAGCGTGAAACAATGCAGTCCAGAGTGTTGCTGTCAACCTTCGCAAAAGCGAGCAGTTCGGTGGTTAGTTTGCGGTCAATCGGCCAGGACGTTCCAAAAGCAGCCGCTGCACCCAGAGGATTACGGTTGATTTGCGAAATCGAAAATGAGAGACGCTCAAGGTCTCTGCAAAGTCCCTGAACATAAGCGCAGAGCCAATGCCCCCAAGTGGTTACCATTGCCGGCTGGTAATGCGTGAATCCGGGCATGACACTTTCGGTGTGTTCCGCTGCCTGCGTCAGTAAAGAGTCAGCCAGGCTTTTTACAGAATCGAAGAGATTTAAGCCAACACTGCGTAAATAAAGCCGCATATCACAGGCCGATTGATCATTCCGGCTGCGTCCGATATGCATCCGTCCACCGGCGTCCGCTCCCTGTCTTTCCGTAACGAAAGCTTCAACATTGATGTGTACATCCTCTTTGGCTGGATCAAGTGAAAATTCACCTGTCTCCACAAGTTTCTCAAGTTGGCTGAGGCCGGTTAAAATTTTTGCTAAACTTGCTTTTGGAATCAGCCCCTGCCGCTCAAGCATAATACAATGTGCACGGTTGGTCCAAATATCGTAGGGTAGCAGTAATTCATCTGCCATCGGTAATGCCTGTACATCACGTCCTGCGCAAAAAAGAACATTCTGTTCATCAGGCTGATTCTTGAGGTGACTGCCCCAAATTTGTGATTGTTTATCTTTCATCTTTGCTCATATTTGATGAAACTGAAAATACCATGATAACCTTTCTTTTCAAGCGAAGCAGGAAAAAGTATCATATTTGTTTCTTTGATTGACCATCTTAAGCGTAATCAGGAAAAATGCAAGCAGATCACGTTGCTGAGAACAATCAAAGATTGCTGAAAGTGGCCCTGAGATTGCATCCTCTTCACTCATAAATTTTATAAAATACCCTAACGTACAAGTAGTTTCATGGCAGGAATGTTTGAAAATAATCTGTTTACATTGATTCAGAAGACACTGGACTTCCGTACTCAGCGTCAGGATCTGCTGACTTCCAATATTGCCAACAAGGACACTCCCGGCTACAAAGCGGAGGATATGGTCTTTGAAAAAAGTCTGGAAAAAGCTCTGCATGCTGAAGAACCGGGTTTACTCAAAACTACAAATTCCAAACATTTTGACGGACGTAATACACCACCGCTGAAACTGGTGGAAGGACAGCGTATACACAGCGCTTCCCCTTTTCCGGATTTTGACGGTAACACAGTTGATCTGGATCGTGAAATGGCAAAGATGGCTGAAAACCAATTGATGTACAATGCCAGCATCCGGATGCTCACTCACCAGTTCCGTATGTTGAAAACCGCAATTACCGAAGGACGCTAATGAGTTTTGAATCTTCCCTTAATGTAAGTGTTTCCGGAATGGCGGCCCAGCGGCAGCGGGTTAACACTATTTCCGAAAACATTGCCAACGCCAATACGACGCGCACCCCACAGGGCGGGCCGTATCGACGACGTATTGTTACACTGGCAGCAGTTTCAAACGACCGTACTTTTGAAGAAGAACTGCGCTCACAGCAACGCTCACTCGATACTGCGACTGAAGTCAAGGTGGTGGGAATTTCACAGGACAACCGTGCGCCGATTTTACGATATGAACCAGGGCATCCAGATGCAAATGCTGAAGGATATGTGGCTATGCCAAACGTTAATGTGATGGAAGAAATGGTGAGCCTGATGGAGGCATCACGTTCCTATGAAGCAAATACCGCGGCATTCAACGCTTCAAAAAACATGGCTCAGTCCGCGCTTGATTTAGGACGTAACGTTTAACACGGATATTCGTAACTGAGCATAAATTATGAAGGAATTGTAATTAATTTTAAGACTCAATTTGTCATTTCTACGGAAGGGAGAAATCTTAAAGCTATTAATTTAGTGGTTAAACTAAGATTTTTTGCTTCGCTTAAAATAACACGATTATAAGTTTTTATAAGAAATCATCAAGTGTGATATTTTCACTCTCAGGGAACTTATTTTTTAATCTAAAGATTTTATGAATATTAATCTACCTTCAATCTCACCTCTGGTTCCAGGACTAAAAACCGGAATTGAAAGTCAAAATCAAAACCTCGAAAGCGGTGGTTTAAGCCGTACTTTTGAAAAACTTCTGCAGGATGTCAATCAACAGCAGTTGACTGCTGAAGCAAAACAAGTAGAACTTCTGGTTACTGAAAATAAAGATATTCATGGAACAATGCTGGCGCTGGAAAAAGCAGACCTTTCGATGCGTCTTATGCTTCAGGTACGCAACAAACTGGTCAGTGCATACGAAGAAGTAATGCGCATGCAGGTCTGATTCCTGTATTCAGGATTCCCCTAAATTCTCCCCCCAAAAAAATAAGAATCAACATGGCAGACAAATATGCCTGCCGCTCCAGTTTTCCATCTGGTACACTTGTTTGTCATTTCCGCGAAAATGTGAATCCAATATTTCAGGGACTTACAAGTTTCTGGATTTCCGCTTTCGCGTGAATGACAACTTATTAGGGTACCAAAAGAGATTAATTTCTGTTGATTAATTCAGATTTGTGGTATCTTGATTAGTTGATTTTTGCTATTTACACATAAAAATAATATTAAAGAATGAATAAAAAAATGGAGTGGAAAAGAACACATTATTGCAATGATTTAAGAGTAGAGGATGTTGACAGTGAAGTCGTACTGATGGGTTGGTGCAAAACAAGGCGTGATCACGGTGGGGTGATATTTGTTGATTTACGTGATTATACTGGAATTACGCAGATAGTCTTCAAAGTGGAAATCAGTGAGTCCTCACATGTATTAGCCGATACGATACGCAGCGAGTTTGTGTTAGCTGTGAAAGGCAAAGTCGCCCATCGGATAGAAGGCAACGTTAATCCGAAATTACCTACCGGTGAGATAGAGATACTGGTGGAAACTTTGGATATTTTGAATCAATCCCTGACACCACCCTATGTGCTGGATAACCGAGAAAATGTGGATGAAAAATTACGGCTGACTTACCGTTTTCTTGATTTGCGTGATTCTACCATGCAGAACAATTTGATGCTGCGTTCAAAGGCTATGCAGATTGTCCGTAACTACTATACGAATCAGCGCTTTTTTGAAATTGAAACCCCGATTCTGACTAAATCAACTCCGGAAGGTGCCCGTGATTATTTGGTGCCTTCCAGAGTAAATCCAGGATTGTTTTATGCTTTACCACAATCGCCACAGCTTTTTAAGCAATTGCTGATGATCAGTGGTTACGACCGTTACATGCAGATTGCACGCTGTTTCCGGGATGAAGATTTGCGTGGAAACCGTCAGCCTGAATTTACTCAAATTGATTTGGAATTGAGTTTTACTGAACCTGAAGAAATATACGAATTGACCGAAGGCTTGATGGTCAAACTATTTGACGAAACAATCGGGGTGAAAGTCGAATCGCCTTTCCCGCGGATGACTTATCAGCATGCAATGGAAAATTACGGTTCAGATGCACCGGATATACGTTTTGAGCTGAAACTCATTGATATTTCAGATATTGCGTCTGATTGTGAATTGCGTGTTTTTAAGCAAGTGGTTGACAAAGGTGGAATTGTTAAAGCGATTTGCGTTCCAGGCGGAGCTGAATTTTCCCGCAAAGATCTGGATGATTTGACCGAATTTGCGCAAATTTATGGTGCAAAAGGTATGGCTTGGATTAAGCGTAATCCTGACGGTTGGCAGTCGCCAATCGGAAAGTTTTTTACAGCTGAGCAAAAAGAAGCGCTTGAAAAGCGAGTCGTCTTGAAAGTTGGCGATTTGGTTTTGTTCTGTGCGGACAACACTAAAATTGTTCATGATGCTCTTGGTAATTTACGCAAAGAAATCGCGCGACGCCGAGGCTTGATTAACGACAGCGAATATCGTTTTGTCTGGGTTACAGATTTCCCCCTCTTTGAGTACAGTGAAACTGAAAAAAGTTACACGTCCAGTCACCATCCTTTTACAATGCCCGACACAGATGATTTGGAAAAGTATGGCGAAACTTCACCCGAAAAAATTCGTTCCCGTGCCTATGATGTGGTACTGAATGGTGTGGAAATCGGCGGTGGCAGTATCCGTATTCACCGAGAGGAAATTCAAAATAAAGTCTTCAAATTACTGAAATTGTCTGAAGAAGAAATCGAAAGTAAATTCGGTTTTCTGATGAAAGCACTTTCTTTTGGAGCTCCACCACATGGAGGAATTGCGCTCGGCTTTGACCGTCTGATGATGTTCCTGCTTAAAACAAACTCTATTCGTGAAGTGATTGCTTTTCCGAAAACGCAAAAAGCAGGTTGCTTGATGACTGACGCACCTTCTGCGGTTGAGACGGATCAGCTCGATGAACTGCATATCCGGGTCAAAGCTTCTGCTCAACAAACGGAGTAACAATGTCAAAAAAAACCACCATCGGTCTCATTTGTGGTGGAACCAGCGGTGAGCATGAAGTCTCGCTCGTTTCGGCCTACAACATTCAAGCCGCGCTTGACCGTGAAAAATATGAGGTGCTGATAATTGCTATTGATAAAAATGGCGCTTGGTTTTTAGGAAGCTCTCCGGAATTGTTGGAGAATACTCATGATGTTCGTCAAGTAACTTTTAAGAAAAATCTACCAACCGCGCTTCCTCAAACCGGAAGTTCCGGTAACGAAAACCTGACTGCAAAGCAACAGTCCGGAAGTGAATTGGCTGAAGTCGATGTTTTCTTTCCAATAACTCACGGAAAACTTGGTGAAGATGGCGCTTTGCAGGGACTTTTGGAATTGTTTGGAAAACCGTATGTCGGCGCGGATGTTTACGGTTCCGCGATCTGCATGGACAAGGACGTGACAAAACGTTTGCTACAGCATCACGGGATTCCGGTTTCACGCTACAAACTGTTGCGCAATCCAAAAGACTTGTCATTTGAAGACGCAGTGCGGGATTTGGGAGATACATTATTTGTTAAACCCTGCCGTGAAGGTTCGTCGCTTGGTGTTTCAAAGGTACGAACTGAGGAAGAATACAAGCTTGCACTCCAGCAAGCATTTGCTGCGGATCGTAAAGTTTTGGTTGAAGAAGCAATTTCCGGACGTGAAATAGAATGTTCAGTGCTTGGCAATGATTCTCCTGAAGCCGCATCGGTTTTAGGTGAAATTGTGCCTCTCCGTGAGTTCTATTCTTACGAAGCGAAATATGTGGACGATGATGGTGCGGAACTAAAAATTCCCGCAGAAATTGATCCGAAAGTTTCACTTAAAATCCGCAAATCCGCAGTGGAAGCTTTTCTAATTACTGAATGCCGTGGTATGGCCAGAGTTGATTTTTTCCTGTGTGATGACAATACCTTCATCCTAAACGAAATCAATACTTTGCCGGGCTTCACAAAAATCAGTATGTTTCCGAAACTTTGGGATGCCTCCGGATTAGCTTATCCCAAACTGCTGGACCGCCTGATTGAACTGGCACAGGAATAAAAGTTAATCGGGCAGTTCCAAAATCCTCCTGTCTCTATTCATTTGTAAATAGTCTGATGCAACTGCACAAAAATCCTCCACTGAACATTGTTCTGTACGAACCTCAAATTCCACCGAACACAGGCAACATCGCGCGCTTGTGCGCAGCTACGAAATGTCATTTGATTTTGCTCGGAAAACTGGGTTTTGATTTAAGCGACAAACAGCTTAAACGTGCCGGTTTAGATTATTGGCAATGGGTTAGTTGGGAGCATTTTCCTGATGCAGAAGCTTTTTTTGCGACTCTTTCTCCGGAAAATTTTCATTTTCTTTCGGTGCATAATGAACGTCCCTACACCAAAATCAATCCGCATGAAGGTGACTATTTGTTTTTTGGCAAAGAAACATCCGGACTACCGAACGCATGGATGGATAGTTTTCCGGAACGCTGTTTCACTTTGCCGATGATGGAAAAAGGGGTTCGCAGTTTAAATCTAGGTTCCTCAGTGGCAGTCGTGGTTTATGATGGACTGCGACAATTGGGAAAATTTTAAACTGTAGCATTTTGACTTTTTCGCAGATCGCCACAGTAGTTAAATACCTGAAAACTTGTCATTCTCGGTTTCACGGGAATCCAGGAGTTTGATAGTATTTGGAATAAATCCATGCTTAAGCAAGATTAACAGTCATGTGTAGCATTTTAACTTTATTCCAGTTAATCATTGTTAGTTGAGTCTGTTCCAGTAATGTTGACAAAAAAGTTTAAAATATTGGACAAATTTCACTCATGCAGGCATAATCCTGTTAAGATTAAACATAAAAAAATTAACCTGAAAGATAGCAGATAAAATGGAAGAGCAATTTGGTGTAATGGTATGTGGACACGGAAGCCGTGACGAAGCGGCCGTAAATGAATTTCAGTCGGTTGCGCGTGGAATCAAGGAGCGTCTTCCACAATATGAAACAGATTGGGGATTTTTAGAATTTGCGACCCCGGTGATTCGTAACGGTCTCGATGCATTGCGTGAGAAGGGCATCCGTAAAGTACTCGCTGTTCCTGGAATGCTGTTTGCGGCAGGTCATGCAAAAAATGATATTCCTTCCGTACTCAATGCTTATCAAGCGCAAAATCCAGGGATGTCGATTTCTTATGGACGTGAACTTGGAATTGATCTAAAACTTATTCGCGCGGCAGGTGATCGTGTCGAAGAAGCTCTGCAAAAAGTGGGGGACAGGATTCCGCGTGAAAAAACCTTGCTGATGGTTGTCGGACGGGGTGCTTCTGATCCGGATGCAAATTCAAATGTTGCTAAAGTAACCAGGATGCTTTGGGAAGGCCTTGGACTCGGATGGGCAGAAACAGCGTATTCTGGAGTGACTTTCCCGCTAGTAGAGCCTGGGCTTGAGCATGCGGCAAGACTCGGATACAAGAGAATAATTGTGTTCCCGTATTTTTTATTCACTGGTGTGCTAATCAAAAGGATTTACCACTATACAGATATCGTAGCAGCCAAACATCCGGAAATTGAGTTCGTCAAAGCCTCTTATCTAAACGATCATCCGTTAGTTTTGGATGCCTTTGCGGAACGTGTGGAAGAAATCAGAAATGGTGTAAACAACATGAACTGTCAGCTGTGTAAATACCGCGAGCAGTTTTTAGGTTTTGAAAATGAAGTTGGCCTGCGTCAGGAAAGTCATCACCACCACGTTGAAGGTATTGGAACCGGATTGGCAGGTGCCAAAGAAAAACCAGCTGTCTCCGCGGGTGCTGATGCACATGAACATGCGCACAAACATGAACATGACCACGATCACAATCACGGGCATGAGCACCATCCCTACCCACACGCCGATCATCCTTTGGGTCCAAATACTTTGGAAGAAAATTCAGGAAAATCTGGTGCCGAATGACTGTGGATTATCTTCGAGATCCGAAAGCAATTTATAATCAATCCTTCGCAACCATCCGCAGAGAAGCTGATTTATCAAATCTTCCAGAAGATATTGCTAACATAGCAGTGCGCTTGATCCATGCTTGCGGGATGACGGATATAGTCAAGGATATTATTTATTCTCCAGATGTGGCCAGTTCTGCTCGTGAAGCCTTAAAGCAGGGTGCTCCTATTTTGTGTGATGCACGGATGGTGGCGGAAGGAGTTATTAGCTCCCGTCTGCCTGCAAACAATGAAGTTCTATGCTGGAATAAACATCCGGAATGCGCTCCGCTAGCCAAAAAATTGGGAACAACACTTTCAGCGGCAGCAGTCGAATTTTGGCGTCCCCAACTCGCTGGAGCAGTGGTAGCAGTCGGAAATGCACCCACAACATTATTTAGACTGCTGGAAATTCTCGCGGAAGGTGTGGAACCGCCAGCCGTTATTTTTGGTTTCCCAGTCGGCTTTGTCGGTGCTGCGGAATCGAAAGAATTGCTCGCAAAGCAATGCAGAAAAAGGGTGCCTTTTATGACTCTTTCCGGACGCCGCGGAGGGAGCGCAATGGCGTCTGCGGCAGTTAACGCTGTGGCAAAAGATGCCCAAATTTGAGGTGGCTTTCAGCTACGGATGGGCGTAAATAGCCACGGAATAACACGGATAACACGGATAAATACTTATAAACTGAGTCACGGAAAAACACGGATTAACTGATGAGTGAAAATAGCCACAGATTACACGGAGAAATTTAACCACGGATTTCCACGGATAAAAGCGGATAAATACTTATAAACTGAGCCACGGATAAACACAGATCAACACGGAATAACAATATTGTAAAAAACACTGTATTTTTATACGCGCAAATCTATTGCCCAGTTAAAGCTAAATTTTTTTCCATTTTACCTACGCAAATAGGTGTCTAAGTTAATGCTATTTTTTTTATCCGTTTTTATCCGCTTTTATCCGCGTAAATCCGTGGCTAAGAAAAATTTAATAAACTATCAACTACACAAATCCGTGGCTAAAGGAATCAATAATCAGAGATAAAATGCCTGATATAACTAAGAAATGGCTTTGTGTTATAGGTATTGCTGAGGACGGCTGGGACGATTTAGCAGCCGATTCAAGAGAGTTGCTCTACGAATCCGAAATCGTGCTTGGCGGTGAGCGACACCTGAAAATGATTCCGAATGACTGGGATGGGGAACGCATAGTCTGGCCTTCGCCGATTCGGGAGGCAGTTACAAAAATCGTGAGTTGGCGTCCCTCTGAATCCAGTGCCGGAAAAAAAGTTGCGGTAATGGCGAGTGGTGATCCGTTGTGTTACGGAATCGCGGCTAAGTTGCTGCGGCTTTTGCCGATTGAGGAAATCTGGATCAAACCTGCTTTGACCACATTTTCGCTGATTTGTTCGCGGGTTGGTTGGTCACTTCCGGATGTTGAGACGTTAACGATTCACGGACGTCCGGTGGAAATGCTGCATCCGTTTGTGCAGCCCGGTGCAAAATTGCTTGTGCTTAATAAAGATGAGGGGAGTCCAAAACAAACAGCAGAACTGCTTACTGCAAGAGGTTTTGGCAAAAGCCGAATCACCGTTCTGGAACATCTAGGCGGAAGTAAAGAAAGGCAGTTTTCCGGACAAGCTGATTCCTGGACTCACCAGGAAGGAGCCGCGCTGAATGCGATGGCGCTTGAATGTATTCCAGACGCAAACGCAAACTTTCTCGCCAGGATTCCGGGGCTTCCGGATGACGCATTTTTACATGACGGTCAACTGACAAAACGTGAAATCAGGGCGGTTACACTGTCACGTTTGATGCCGGTCGTGGATCAAGTTTTGTGGGATGTCGGTGCAGGTTGCGGCTCTGTGGCGATTGAATGGATGCGCAGCAATCCGCGTTGTCAAGCAATCGCAATTGAAAAATCGGAATCTCGTTTAAAACTGATTCAACAAAATGCTTTTCAATTGGGTGTACCAATGCTACAGATTGTTCCCGGAAAAGCACCTGAGGTTTTGGCGGATCTGCCTGCGCCGGATGCGGTTTTCATTGGCGGTGGACTTTCTACTGAAAACATGCTGGAAACTTGCTGGAATGCGCTCAAGCCAGGAGGACGTTTAGTCGCCAATGCAGTAACTCTCGAAGGTGAACAAACATTGATCCAATGGCAAAAAGAAAATTCCGGAAAGTCCCCTGCAATTGGAGATTTTACTCGCTTGGCTGTCTCGCATGTGGAAAAAATTGGAAAATTTCAAAGCTGGAAAACATTGCGTCCTGTGACTCAACTTGCTGTTATTAAAACATATTAAATAAATTTTTCACCACAGAGGCACAGAGGTCTCAGAGATGGAACTAAATAAAATTTCCGAACAAATTATCGGTGCCGCGATATAAGTCCATAAAGTACTTGGTCCCGGACTGATGGAATCTGCATATGAAGAATGTTTGTGTAGAGAGTTGGAGTCTCGAAACATCTCATTTGAAAGACAATTACCGCTACCTCTGGAATATAAGGGGAAGCCATTAGATTGTGCATACAGATTAGACCTCTTGGTGTCAAATACCGTTGTTGTTGAACTTAAAGCAGTATCAATAATTGAGTCTATCCATGAAGCGCAATTACTAACTTATATGAAATTAGGCGGTTGGAAATTGGGCTTGCTCATAAATTTTAATGTCCCTCTTTTGAAGAATGGAATCAGAAGAAGAATTCTTTAAACTCTCTGTGCTCTCTGTGACTCTGTGGTGAATCAAAAAGGAATCCTTTATGGAATCGGTGTAGGTCCGGGTGATCCTGAATTGTTAACACTCAAAGCCCATCGTTTGATCAACGAATGTGACATTCTGGCTTATCCTGCACCCGAAGTTGGTGAAGGACTGGCGCTTGAAATTGTGCGACCATTATTAAAAAACCAAACTGAATTTCTTCCCTTACGGCTGCCGATCGCGATTTCTCCTTTTCCCGCGCAGCAAGCCTACGATCAAGCCGCTAAATTGCTGGAAGTTCCCTTGGACATAGGAAAAACAGTCGCAGTAATTTGTGAAGGTGATCCTTTTTTTTATGGTTCATTTATGTATTTGTTTGAGCGCCTTTCAGAACGTTTCATGACGGAAATTATTCCAGGAGTTTCTTCACCGATGGCTGGTGCTGCAGTTTTAAAAACACCACTGGTTTCCCGTAATGAGGTTTTAACAATTCTACCAGGACCTCTGGAAGAGACAGATTTGGAGCAACGTCTGTTAAATACAGATGCTGCTGTAATTATGAAAGTAGGTCGGCATCTGACTAAAATCAGGAGGGTGCTGCGGCACCTGAGACTTGAACATTGTGCGCATTATGTGGAGCACGCTACCATGCCCAATCAACAAATTATTCCAATTGAAAATCTTGAAGCCCAAAATGTCCCCTATTTTTCCATGATTCTCGTGCGTAAAATTAAAAGTCACCTCATGTCCGGAGTCGTATGAGTCAAAGGATTGTAGTTTTTTGTCTGGGAAAAAGTGCCTTAGCACTTGCTCAGAAAATAGCAAAACACTTAAACGCGGAATTGCACGGAAAAGCGGAACGTTTTAATTCTGAAACTGGTCAGACGCTGGTTGATGATACCGTGTCAAAAGTTCCGGCGCCGAAAATTGACGTTTTTTTCACAGACGCGATGCAACATCTTGCTGCTTTGTTTAGTGAGGGAAGAGCAATTATTGGTGTTTGTGCTTCAGGAATTTTGATTCGCGGAGTGGCAGGTTGCCTCGAAAACAAGCAAACTGAACCGCCTTTGATTGCGGTGGCAGAGGACGGAAGTTCGGTTATTCCGCTGCTCGGTGGACATCACGGAGCAAATACACTGGCCCGAAAAATTGGTAAATTAATCGGAGTCTCGCCAGCCGTAACCACAGCTGGAGATTTGCGTTTTGGCATTGCATTCGACGAACCACCTCAAGGTTTTGTGCTGGTCAATCCGGAAAACCTGAAAGCGTTTACGGCAGAACTTTTGGCAGGCGAAGCAGTATCACTTTATCCAGAAACTAAAACCTTAACTCCGGATTTCTTGCCTGAAAACAAAACGGAAGCCCCTAATTACGTGCTGGGATTTTACGAATGGTTGCAGGAAAGTCGCCTGACTGTTTCAGCAAATGCAAAGCTGCGGATTTCGCTGAGTACGGATCCAATTTCCGGAAATGCCGAACATTTGGTTTTTTGTCCGGTATCAGAACTACCTGCAAAAAACATTGCGGTTGGCGTTGGTTGTGAACGTGGTACAGAGCCGGAAGAGTTGATTTCACTTGTTCGGAAAACATTGGCGGAAAATGAAATTGCTCCTGAACGAGTTGCGCTTGTCGTTTCGCTTGATCTCAAATCTGATGAACCTGCGGTTCATGCATTAGCAGCATATTTGTCCGAAATTTCCGGAATCGAATGTCCAGCGCGGTTTTTTGATGCAGCGACTTTAGAAACGCAAACTCCGTATCTCAAAAATCCTTCGGAAATTGTTTTTCAGGAAGTCGGTTGTCACGGAGTAGCCGAAGGTGCGGCTCTGGCGGCAGTTGCGGTTTCCGGAAGTTCTGCTGCCAACGGGAAATTGCTGGTAGGAAAAATAAAGTCCAGTAGAGCAACTTGTGCGTTTGCGGAGGCGGATAATTTACTTGAACCAAACAAAATAGGACGTGCGCAAGGTACCTTGTTTATCGTTGGAACAGGTCCGGGAACGCCTGAATGGAGACTTCCGGAAGCTGAAAAAATGCTCCAGAAAGCGACAGACTGGGTTGGTTACGGACTTTATCTGGACTTGATTGCTGATTTGCACAACGGTCAGAAATTACACTACTTTGATTTGGGACAGGAAGAAGTGCGGGTACGGCATGCTTTGGAATTAGCGGCTCAAGGAAAAACGGTCGCCCTAGTTTCATCCGGAGATCCAGGAATTTACGCAATGGCGACGCTGGTTTTTGAGCTGCAGGAAACCGTAAGGTTAGCTACCGCCGGAGATTCCGGGACAAAAGAAACCTCCGGAAATACAGAAGATTCCAGTGTCATGGAAAAATCCGACACAATTGGAAATTCTGTTAGCAATGAGAATTATGCAGCGCAATGGCAGCGCATCCAAGTTGAGGCAACTCCCGGGATTTCTGCTTTGCAGGCGGCGAGTGCCAGAATTGGCGCACCGCTTGGTCATGATTTCTGTACAATTTCGCTTTCGGATTTACTCACACCGTGGGAAACGATTGAACGCCGGATTCGTGCCGCAGCCGAAGGTGATTTTGTGATTGCTTTCTACAATCCTGTTTCGCGTAAACGTACCACCCAATTGGCTCAGGCGAAGGAAATTTTACTGAAACACAGACACAAGGAAACGCCTGTTGTTTTGGCACGTAATCTTGGACGCAAGGAGGAGCAATTGAGAGTTGTTTCCTTAGAAAATCTGGACCCAACTCAAGTTGATATGCTAACGGTAGTTCTGGTAGGCTCAAGTCAAACCCGCCGACTTCAACTGCCAAATGGAGAGGTCAGGGTTTATACTCCGCGTGGTTATGCGGACAAATCCAAAGCCTGAAAAAATACAAGAAAAATTACCGCTAAGAACACTAAGAACTACAAGAAATTTCCTTTGCAGTCTTCACGTACTTAGCGGCTAAAATTAGAAATCATAAATCAGAAATAAAATGACAGTACACTTTATCGGAGCAGGACCCGGAGCGCCGGATTTGATCACAATTCGTGGACGTGACTTAATCGCAAAATGTGAGGTTTGCCTTTATGCAGGTTCCTTGGTTCCACAGGAAGTGGTGGCTTTTGCACCGCAGGGCGCGTTGGTGCGGGACACAGCACCACTGAATTTGGATGAAATAATTGCGGAAATCAAAACTGCGCATGATGCAGGTAAAGATGTAGCGCGTGTGCATTCCGGAGACCCTTCAATTTACGGAGCGACTGCAGAACAAATGCGTCGGCTGGATGAGCTTAAAATTCCTTATGACGTTACTCCCGGAGTTTCGGCATACGCGGCGGCGGCGGCGGAATTAAAACAGGAATTGACTTTGCCTGAAATCAGCCAGACTGTCATTGCCACCCGCACCACCATGCACGCTTCCGCCATGCCGGAAGGTGAGGAACTCTCAAAACTGGGAGCTATTGGCGCAACGTTGGCCATTCATTTATCGGTGCGAAACCTCAAATTTGTGCAGGATGAACTGATTCCGCATTATGGTGAGGATTGTCCAGTCGTGGTGGCTTATCGGGTGACTTGGCCGGATCAACAGTTCATTCACGGAACACTGGCTGACATACGTGAAAAAATGCGAAAATCGAAAATCAGCCGTACCGCTTTAATTCTGGTTGGAAGAGTTTTTGCTGAACATAATTTCCGCGACAGTGTTCTCTATGATCCGCAACATGTGCATGTACTACGGCCAAAGAAAAAAATAAAAAATTGAAGCATCGGCTCGATGATACAACGTCTAAATCTTTACTTTGAAGTTCTGCCGGAAAGGCTGAGTCGCTGGCGCTGGTGGGTGTTGCTACTGTACGTAATCCTGATGACTTTTTTGGCGGCTGGAATTCCGCGATTCGCTTTCACGTGGGCGAATGATGATATGTTCGGTAAAGACGATCCAGTGCAAATTTCGCTGGACCGGATCAAAGATCTCTTCGGCGGTACGGTAACTCTCGGTATGGTTTACAAACCAGTGGATGGCGATCTTTTTTCGGAGAGAAGCCTGGGTGCTTTGAAGAACGTCCACGATGTTTTAGCTGCGGAAGCTGAACGTGGTGCAGATAATCCAGAAAATTCTCTGCGCTTGCTGAATGAAGTTGAATCCCTGTTTAATACCAGCTTTACTGAAGTAGATGGAGACAGCATCCGCTTCCGAGACTTCATCGGTGAGGAACTTCCTTCAAGTCCGGAACAGAGTCGGTTGCTGCGAGAACAAGCGCTCAATGAACCTGAGTATCCGCGTGTTCTGGTTTCGGAGAACATGGAGTATGGAATGCTCGTGTTGAGAACAAACCTCGATGCCGTTCCGCTCAGAGACGATGAGTTCGATGAACTGAAAGGTTTTGAGGAAAACGAGCTTGAAGGACAGGACGAACATGAACCGCAATTTGTTGATCATGGGTTGGAGGATTATGCGGATTTTGAAAAGCAAGTCTGGAGCCTGTTGAGTGAAGAACGCTTTAGCAAGGACCTTGTGTTCATGCATCCCAGTTGGGGAGCATTTTATCAGAACGACGTCTGGGCAGTGGAATATCAAAGAGCTCTTCTCATTTCGCTCATCGTCAGTCTGCTACTGACCTGGCTACTGTTGGGTTCATTACGCGCGGTGATCTGGCCAATCGTGATTTTTGTTTCAAGTATTGTTGGCGTTCTTGGTCTGGCAGGCTGGACGGGCTGGCCCATCGACCTTTCACTCTACATCGCATTCGGACTTGTCAGTGTGGCCGCAATTGCGGACGTGGTTCACGTCTTGTCAGGATACCTGTTTTTTCATCAGCAGGGACAGCATCACAGTGAAGTACTGCGCTCCGTCTTCAGCAAAACTGCGTTGGCTTGCTTGCTGACAAGCATAACTACTGCGATCGGCGTTTTTTCCCTCTTTTTCATTAAGCTACGTGTAATCCAGACGATGGGTTTGCTGGGTGGAATCGGCGTGATGTTTGCTTTTATGCTGACCATTTTTCTGCTCCCAGTCCTGTTGAACTGGTTTCCTCCGCGTCCCCTGAAAAGCAATGAAAAGCCTAAAGTTACTCTACTTCTGGGAGGCGTAAAGAGTTTGCTTAACGGGATTGAAAGAGTGAGTACGGATTATCCGAAGGGTGTAATTGTCTTTTTTGCCGTAGCAGGAATGCTGTTGATTCTTGGAATAACGAGGATTGAAATCGACACGGTATTTTCAGAATATTATCCGCCAGAATCGCCAGTTCGCAGGACGATAAGTTTGATGGATGAGCAGTTCCTCGGTACCGGAAATATGGAAATCCTCCTTGAAACTGAATCAGCAGGTGTCTTTCGAGATCCGGAGGTGCTTCTTGCACTTGAAGAAGTCAAGCAATGGATTGAAACGAAATATCCGAAACTGATTACTCATAACTGGACGCTCAACAATCAACTCAAACAGACTCACCGTAAACTGAATGAAAATCGCGAAGAATTCTATAACGTGCCGGACAATCCTGAACTTGTGTCGCAGTTGCTGGTGCTAATAGAAGGTGGTGATTACGAAAACCTGGAACGCTTGGTTTCGCTGGATTATGCAAATGCGCGGATGAGTATGTCACTGAAAACAATTGGTTCAAAAAAGTCGGTTGAACTGCTCAAGGTTGTTCAACCTGGAATTGAAAAAATTCTCTTACCTCTGAAAGAGCGTTATCCCGAATTGAAGGTAACATTAACCGGTGGAGTTGGAGCTTGGGCCAGAGTGTTTGACGCAATCAGTTGGTCTCAGGTTTACAGTTTTGGACTTGCATTCCTTATTATCTCGCTGATCATGTTTGGCATTTTCGGATCACTGAAACTAGGACTGGTGGCAATTCTGCCGAATACGTTTCCGATGCTGACAGTCTTTGGGTTGATGGGTTGGCTGGACTTTAACCTTGATATTACCACGTTGATGACCGCACCAATCATCATCGGAATTGCAGTGGACGACACGATTCATTTTATCACACACTACCGATTGTCATTGCTCAAAGGAGCAAGCATTTCTGAGGCGATTCATTCCACCCTCCACGAAGTAGGACAGGCAATCATTTTCACAACCTTGATTCTGATGTCGATTTTTATCTTTTTTATCCCGGTGAGTCACGTTGGAGTTTCACGCTTCAGTATTCTCGCCGTGATCGCGGTTTTTTCAGCCTTGCTTGCGGATTTGTTTTTGCTACCGGCACTTTGTCGTGTTTTGCGTGTACGGGTTTAGTCCAGGAAATAATCAGAATCACGCCGATTTGTTTTGAACTATCCAGTCCAAAACTTGATTTACTTTCCAGCATTGATCAGTGGAATTCACTACCGGTCTGGCTACCATCAGCACAGGAATTTCCAATTTACGGGCCGCCTCAATTTTTGCGTAGGTAGAATCACCGCCGCTGTTTTTGGTGACTAAAAGTGAAATTCGATACTGCCGAAACAAGGCCAGTTCATTTTCCATTGTGAAAGGTCCGCGTGCATGTAAAAAAGTCGCATCCTCCCAGGCGGAAGTTCCGTTTTTGGAAACAACATTATCCGGAAGCTCTATTGTACGCACCACAAATTGACATTTGCTGCATTGCTGAAAAAGCTCCAAACCTCGATTTCCCGTGGTCAGGAAAACGATTTCCTTCGATATTCCGGAATTCGTTTCTAGAAACCCGGATTGTAAATAATCAGCGGCGGCTGGCAAATCCGGAACCTCGATCCACTGATCTCCGCTTTGTTTTAGCCACGGTGGACGAGTAAAACGCAAATACGGCAAACCAAGTTCCGTTGCGGCGGAAAGTGCATTTACGCTGATTTGTGTTGCATACGGATGGGTGGCGTTTACCAAAAGCGAAATTTTTTCTTGTAGCAGATATTTCTGCAATCCCAATATGCTTTTCCTGCCGGACTTTCCAACCGTACCGTAAGTCTCCGCAAATCCTCCGATCCGTACTTTACCTGCTGGAAGTTTTGGATTTCCGGTAACTCCTGCAAGAGATGTTATGATAGTCAACTGCTCCGGCGAAAACTGCTCGACCAGATATTCCGCAAGATCGTAGGCTTCACGGGTTCCACCCAGAATTAAAAGTTTTTCAGGCATGCTAGTTATCATTTTCAGCCTGTCCTACGAGTTCTCCCTGACGATTAATTACTAGCACATTAAGTTGGGTTTCTGTATTTCGCAGAGCTTTTCGCACCATCAGGCAGGCTTGTTGCGCGATAACGTCCGCCAGTGGCAGACCGGCGTTTTGTGCCAGCTTCAGGACTTCATTCGCAGTGTTGGCTGATTTTGTTTGCTCACAAAGCTGTGGGTTTGCACCGAGTTTTTTTAGTTGCTCTGCTAACTGTGAAAAATCGACCTGGCTACGCCCCGAATGTAAATCGAGATGTCCCTGCGCTAACTTAGTTAGTTTCCCGAATCCTCCACCGATTGTAAGTTTAGGCAATGGGTTTTTCCGAAAATATTTAAGCATCCCGCCCGCAAAATCACCCATATCAAGCATGGCTTCGTCCGGAAGTTGGTAGTGGTTTTGCACAAATTTTTCGCTGGTGGAACCGGTGCATCCGGCTACTTGCTGCAAACCATTGGCACGCGCAACGTCAATACCGCGGTGAATCGAATGAATCCAGGCAGAACATGAATATGGGATGACAATACCGGTTGTGCCTAAAATCGAAATTCCGCCTAAAATTCCGAGACGCGGATTCCAGGTTTTTTTCGCTAAGGCCTCGCCTTTGGCTACCGATACTGTTAGCACGACATCTCCGGTATGCTTGAATTTTTCCGCTATTTCAGCAACCACTGTGCGCATCATTTGTCGTGGAACAGGATTGATCGCAGGTTCTCCGACTTCCAACGCAAGGCCTACTTTTGTAACTGTTCCAACTCCGGAACCTGCTTTGAAAACTACTCCTTCACCGGAAATTCCAGGGCTGACAGTGACGCTGATTTCTGCTCCATGAGTCACGTCCGGATCGTCGCCTGCATCTTTGATTATACTGGCAGTTGAATAATCGACACCGTTTTCTGTGTGGTGCAGAACAAATTCCGGCTGCTCACCTTTTGGTAAAACTATGCTGACAGGAGATGAAAATTCACCTGTAATCAACGCGGAAAAAGCGGCTTTTGTTGCGGCAGTAGCACAGGTTCCTGTGGTCCAACCACGTCTGAGAGGTCCGGAGGGTTTTTCAATCATAATGCATTCGAAACTTTGCTGTAAAAATCTTGTTTATCCTGTTATTCTGACACAAGCGAAAAAGATATAAAATTATGACTTTAACGCATTTTCAAATTTTTTCAGAGCAAAAAAAGTTATGCAGTCACTTCCTTTTGAATTACCTAAGTTTGAACCGGGTTGGGTTTGGCTGGCCGGAGCAGGTCCCGGAGATGTAGGATTACTCACACTTCATGCTTTAAATGCACTTCGACAGGCGGATGTGCTGGTCTATGACGCACTCGTTGGTCAAGGAATACTGGAATTGGTTTCAGCGGATTGTGAGCTTGAATATGCGGGAAAACGCGGAGGCAAACCTTCGGCTAAACAAAGAGATATTTCTCTGCGTCTGGTAGAATTAGCGGAGCAGGGTAAGCGTGTTTTACGACTCAAGGGTGGCGATCCGTTTGTTTTCGGCAGAGGTGGTGAAGAAGCGTTGTGTTTGGTTAAGGCTGAAATTCCTTTCCGGATTATTCCCGGAATTTCTGCAGGAATCGGCGGGTTGGCTTATGCGGGAATTCCGGTAACTCATCGTGATTTTAATTCAGCAGTCACTCTTCTGACAGGACACGGTATGGCAGGAGATGTTCCGGAAAGGCACAACTGGGACGCAATTGCGCAGGGATCACCGGTGATAGTAATGTATATGGCAATGAAATATCTCGCAAAAATTGCAGAACGCCTGATGCGAAACGGTCGTTCACAAGATGAACCGGTTGCGGTGATCACGCAGGCCAGTTTGCCCGACCAGCGTGTTTTAGAAACTACACTTGGAACTTGCGCTGTGGATGTTGAAAAAAACCGACTAGAACCGCCGGCTATGATTGTAGTAGGTGAGGTGGTGTCATTAAGAGAATTTTTAAAATGGATGGATTAGTTTGAACCGGTTAATTTCGAAAAATAACAAAAAAATATAAAAAGGAAAAATGTACATTCCAGCACACTTCAAGATAAAAGAAACTGCCGAAATCAGGACTTTTGTAAAAGCACACCCATTTGGGATGCTTTTGTCGAACGGCAGTCAGGTCCCAGGCGTGACTCATTTGCCTTTGCAACTCATGACTGATGAAGAAGGAAAGGACTCAATCAATATTCATTTGTCAAAAGCAAACCCTCATGCGAATACTCTTAAAGACGGTGAAAGAGTGGTTGCAGTATTTTTAGGAACCAACGGTTATATTTCACCCCGCTGGTATGCTGCAAAAGATAACGTGCCTACCTGGAATTATACCGCAGTTCACGCATTTGGCAGACTGCGTAAAATTGAAAAAGAAGCTGAGTTAATGAAGCTGGTGGATCAGTTGACCATAGAACATGAGGAGGGAGCTGAGTCACCATGGAGAGCTGACTGGTCTGTTGAAAAAATTCGTAAGATGCTCAATGCGATTATTGGCTATGAAATGAAGGTTGAACGTTGGGAAGGAAAAAAGAAAATCGGTCAAAATAGATCTGCTGAAGATCAGGCCAGTCTCAAAAGAAATTTGGAAAAATCGGCTGATTCTGCGTACCAGTTTCTCGCCCAGCAAATGAAATAATCAGCTTAACTACAGAAAAACATGGTAAAAATAACAAAAGTTTATACGCGTACAGGAGACTCCGGACAGACCGGACTCGTTGGAGGAAAGCGCCTTCCCAAAGATCATCCGCGCATAGAAGCCTACGGAACTGTGGATGAACTAAACAGTGTCATAGGGCTTGCGTTGAGTTTTCTTTCTCAGAAGGAAGCCTCTAAAAGACGGGAAAAACTGGAACTGATTTTGGAAGCAATCCAGCAAAAACTTTTTGACACAGGTTCCGAACTGGCGACACTTCCGGGTGATGAGTACGAAGGGCAAATCACTTTACAGGCGGAAGACGCGGAATGGCTGGAGGAAATAATTGACGCGATGAACGAAGAACTTCAACCACTGAAAAGTTTTATCCTGCCAGGTGGAACTTCGCTCAATGCTTTTTTGCATCAGGCACGTACGGTTTGTCGGAGAGCCGAACGAGATATTCTCAAACTCAAGCAAATTGATTTGGTAAATCCGGAAATCATCAAGTACATTAACCGTCTTTCCGATTTCCTTTTTGTCGCAGGACGCTGGGTAACTGAAACTCTTGGTGAAACAGAAACGCTCTGGCAACCGGGGAAAAGCCGTCCGGACTGGAATTGGAAATAGAACAAGACTCAAAAGTTTAACAAAGTATAATTAGCAAAAAATTGTAAAGGGTTTCAGGATAAGTGAAAAATTCAGTTGCTCCGGAAATTTCGGCAGCTTGTTTATCCGCTTTACAGTGCATTTAGAAATTCATTAAAAAATAAAACAGACATGACAGATATTTTGCAACCCATACAATCATCAGATACAGAGGCTATTTTGAAAATTTATGAGCAGAGCATTGCCGGCGGACAGGTAACTTTTGAAACGCAAGTTCCAGCATGCGAAAAGTGGGATTCCGCACACATCTCTGAATGCGACATGGTTTCAGAGGCAGATGATGTCATGTTCGACTGGGACACGCTTCCCAAAGCGTTACAGCGAAAAATTTGTGTAGGCGTAGCGGAAGTCAGCAGCTATATTTCCGGAATTTTACAAAAAGTAGGTAACTTTTCCATCTTGCTCGAATGCCTTATTACTTCCGCGAAAGAAGCTGATTTCTGGACGCTTCAGACCCAGATATTTCCCGAAAATAGTCCCAGTATTAGCCTGCTCAAAAAACATGGATTTCGTCAAAACGTTACACAAGAAAAAATTGCTTTAATGACAATCTGTACCATGGCTGGACTATGGGGGGATGTAGTTTTGATGGAACGACGAAGCAAACGGTTGGGAGATTAAATGCACAGAATTGCAACTAAACCAGGGGACTTGGACTCCGAAAGAAAGCTGGAATCCGTTCAGCAGACTCCTGCAGATATTTTATTCATCAGTACAGCAGACACCGAACTTTCAGGCCTAGTACAGGTTTGGGGCAAACGTTACCGTGAAGCGGCCCTTACATTGCGTTTGATGCACGCGACACCACTCCAGCATCCCGATGCAGCAGAGCATTATGCAGATCATGTTTTGTGTAAAGCCAAGTTGGCGATTTTCCGCCTGCACGGTGGTTACGGTTATTTCCCGCATCTTCTGGAGGAAATACTTCATATTAAAAGTCACGGTGCCAAAACACGTATAATAGTGCTTCCGGGAACTGATGAGTGGGATCCTGAATTGATGAAATTTAATGATTATGCAGAACCGGTTGTGCGTATAATTTTCGACTATTTTCGTGAAGGTGGAATTGACAACATGGAACGTGCGGCTGAAGCAGTGGAATTGTTGCTAGAAAATCAGACCGAGGGTTTTCCGGAAGCACTGAAAATTCCGACCTTTGGCTGGCTGGCAAATAAATCCGCCGAAAAAAATAATTTAGCCCCTAAGAGCGAGAAGGACACAACGCTAGGAACTTCGCGGACTTCGCAACAGGATAAAAAAATTGGCCGGGTTTGGATTACTTTTTATCGTGCTTTGCAGCAAACGGGTGACATGGCTGTGGTTGAAGCTTTGACAGGAGCCTTAAACAAACATGGTTTGGAAGTTTTAGCTTTTTACGCCTATTCACTGCGTGAACCAGAGGCTCAGGAGGAGTTACTACGAAAAGCGGAAAATGAACCACCGGACGCTATTTTGACCATGCAAAGTTTTTCTATAGGCACTGGACCTTCCCGAGGGAGCATCGGCGAGCAGAGTGAGGCACGCATTTCGTTTTTGGAAAGGCTGAATTGTCCGGTGATTCAGGTACCGACTTCTACTGAGGATCGTGAGGCATGGCTAAAAAATCCACGAGGTCTTTCCGCTTCAAATGCAGCAATGTCAGTGGTTCTTCCTGAAACCGATGGTCGCCTTTTCAGTACTGTCGTTGGATTTAAGCAGGAACAGGAAGTAACTCCTGAATTGGAGTTTCGTTCTAAACGTTTGGCTCCGGATCGGCAGCAGGTGTCGCATGTGGCAGAACTATCCGCAAATTGGGTTCGTTTGCGGCGCACCGAAAATTCAGAAAAGCGGGTGGCAATTATATTGGCAAATTATCCCAATAAAGACAGTCGCCTCGGTAACGGAGTTGGACTTGATACTCCGGCCAGCGTGATTGCATTTTTGAAAGATTTGGGAAAAAGGGGATATTGCATTTCATCTTACCCCGAAACTGAGTCCGGTGCTGCCTTTGAAAATTCGGAAACGAAAATCCCAGAAACAGGTGATGAACTAATCCGAATTTTACAAGCAGGGATCACCAATGATACTGAACAGAGCTACGGCAAAAATCCAGATCAAGGTATTTCCCGGAAACGCTTATTTGAAATGATCGGTAAGCTTCAGGCACCTGACAATCCGACAGAGAAAAGTCAAGCAACTTTGGCCAAACAATGGACACATGAAGTTGCGGATTTCATCCCTGTTGCCGGAAAGTGTTTTGGCAACATTTTCATCGGTATCCAACCGCAGCGCGGATTTGGTTTGCAGACTCAGGCGATTTATCACGATCCGGCTTTGTCACCTCCGCCGGAGTACCTGGCTTTTTATCAGTGGATTCAGGAAGATTTTGACGCACATGCCGTAATTCATTTTGGCAAACACGGAAATTTGGAATGGTTACCGGGACGGAGTGTCGCCCTAGGGTCTGACGATTTTCCGCAAATTGCCTTGAAAACTTTACCTAATTTGTACCCTTTCATCGTCAATGATCCAGGCGAAGGGGCACAGGCAAAGCGCCGTGCTTCTGCTGTGATTATTGATCACCTCACTCCGCCTTTGACCCGTGCTGGACTTTACGAAGAACTGGATCTTGCGGAACGTTTGCTAGAAGAACACGCCCATTGTGAAACCTTGTATCCTGAACGGGCGCATGAACTGGAGCATGAAATTGAACATTTACTGGAAAACGCAGAATGGAGCGTGGAACTTCCGGAAGATGCTGATCCCTTAAATGCGCTCAGCAGTCACCTCTGCGAACTTAAAGAAAGCCAAATTCGTTCAGGTCTGCATATTTTCGGACAACTTCCTGAAGGCGAGAAGAAAATTGATTTTCTGCTCAGTTTACTAAGGATGCCTTCTGTGGAACGTCCAGGATTGCTGCAGGCACTTTTAGAGAAAGAATCCGATTTTGATCTCGACACACTTTCCATAAGGGAACGCGATGAAATTGAAGAGAGTGCCCGTCAGTGGATCAAAGATGAATTAGCTCAAGCAGGAGTCCAAGGGGTATCAGCAATAAGCCACTGGCTGCACAGAACATTATTGCCGAGATTCAATCGATGTGTAGAAGAGACACGTAGTTTGGCTAGGGCTCTAGAGGGGCGATTTGTGAGTCCTGGGCCGTCCGGTGCTCCAACACGTGGGCGGATTGATGTTTTACCGACTGGACGTAATTTTTATTCTGTCGATCCGCGGGTGATTCCGACGCAAACAGCGTGGCGTTGCGGACAGGCACTGGCCGAAGAATTGATTGAACGCTACCGTGCGGATCACGGCGAATTTCCGAAAACCACAGCGCTCGTGATTTGGGGAACTTCTAACATGCGAACCGGTGGAGATGATATCGCGCAGGCTTTGGCTCTCTGGGGCTGCGAGCCGGTTTGGGAACCTGTTTCCGGACGTGTGGTAGATTTTGAAATTATGCCGCTTTCTGTTTTGGGAAGGCCGCGTGTGGATGTTGTTTTACGTGTTTCAGGAATGTTCAGGGACTCTTTCGGTGACGTGATGCGCCTGCTTTCTACTGTCCCAAAACGTCTGGCAGAACTTGATGAACCAGAGGAAATGAATCCAGTACGGGCCGCGTGGCTGACAGATCAAGAGACTTTTCAGGCTTCCGGAGCTTCTGCGGAAAATGCTCAACGGTTGGCGGAACTTCGGGTTTTCAGTTCCGGACCTGGAGCATACGGCACTGGACTGTTGCCTTTGATTGATGCAGGAAACTGGGAAACACGCGCTGATTTGACAGAAGTGTTTTTGAAATGGGGAAGCCATGCTTACGATTCCGACGGCACAAGTTCCGAGGAAATCAATTTGCTGCGTCAAAGACTGAGTTCCGTGGAAATTGTGCATCAAAATCAGGACAACCGCGAACACGATATTTTGGATTCAGACGACTATTTTCAGTTTCAGGGAGGACTCCAGGCGGCAATCACAGAAATCAAGGGAAGCGCTCCTGCAACTTATCACGGCGATTCCAGTAATCCGGAAAAAATTAAAATCCGCACACTCAAAGAGGAATTCAACCGTGTTTTCCGCAGCCGTGTTCTAAATCCAAAATGGATTGAAGCCATGCGTGAACATGGTTACAAAGGTGCTTTTGAAATGGCGGCCACGGTCGATTATCTGTTTGGCTACGATGCAACCTGTGATATTGTCGCCGATTATCAATATGAAGAGGTTGCCAACAAACTTCTGCTTGATCCGGAACAGCAAAAGTTCTTTCGGGAACACAATCCACTTGCGCTGAAAGATGCTTCTCAACGACTACTAGAAGCCCACGAAAGAGAAATGTGGGAAAACGCAGATACGGAAACTCTGGAAGCGCTTGAATCCGCGATTTTGGAAATTCAAGGTGAGGTTGAGTAGTTAATAAATACTGGTAATGTTCAATAATTACGGCTACAATAGCACTATTAACAGTGCTAATTACAGTATGATTATGGAGGAAAATGCAAGTTGTCACCGCAAATGAATTGAAAACAAAGGGTGTTAATTCTTTAGAGAAGGCACTTAATCAAGAAGATAATGCAATTATAAGTGTTCGTGGGAAACCTCGTTTTGTTGTCATGGAGTTAGAGCAATACGACCAGTTACGGGAGGCAGGAATTTTTTTGGCATGGCAGGAAGCTCGTACAGCTTATACAAAAGGGAATTATGAAATTGTAGAAAATGTTGGAGACCACTTAAAGTGTTTGAAAAAAGAAATTTCTAATGAAGCGTCGGTTTCATTGGAATTCCCTAAAGCGGATACTAATGTATGATTTACTGCTTCCGGAACCATACCGAAAACAAGAACGGCGGTTCTTGAAAAAACATCCGGATTTATTAGGACGTTATCAACAAACTTTGGAATTGCTGCAAGCAAACCCACATCATCCTTCTTTAAGGCTTCACGCATTACGAGGAACACTAACAGGTCTCCATTCGGTTTCCATCTCCCTGCAATACAGAATTACTCTTGAATTGGAAATAAAAGAAAAGCAGATTCTGATGGTGAGTGCGGGAAGTCACAAGGAAGTCTATTGAATTTAGTTTATTAAAAATACAGTCTACAAACATTACTTGCTGAAAAAGTTATTTCTTCACCAAATCGTATTTATAACTACAATAAAATAAACAAATGACTTACACCATCTACCACAATCCAAAATGCAGTAAATGCAGGGCGACTTTGGAAATTCTTAAGAGTAAAGGTGTCGAACCGATAATTATTGAGTACTTGAAGAATCCACCTTCAAAAGAAGAACTGGAGGAGATAATTCAGAAATTGAAAATTCAACCTTCTGAATTAATACGATTCAAAGAGGAAAAAGCAAAAGAGTTGGGGATTTCCGCCACCGATGAGTTAACTCTTGAAGAGTGGCTGACAATTATGACAGAAAATCCGGTTCTGATTGAAAGACCGATTGTGATTTCTGCTGAAGGCGCAGTGATTGGCCGTCCTCCGGAAAATGTGCTGGCTATTTTGCCTTAATAAAAAATACTAAGTTATACTCGAAAAACATCATCATTCAAAAAGTGACTTAAACGGATAGAAAAGCAATATGACATCCTTTTCAATTTCTTCAGTTTCATCTAAGTTGATTGATGAACTACAGCAGAAAATTGACACAAAAACAAAACCACCAGGCTCGTTAGGCAGGCTGGAAACACTGGCTTTACATTTAGGAAGAATTCAAAACACTTTGTCTCCAGAACTTCGGAATCTGAGTATTTTAGTTTTTGCAGGAGACCATGGAATTACGGAGGAAGGAGTAAGTCCATATCCTCAGGAAGTAACAGCGCAAATGGTACTAAATTTTCTTAGCGGAGGTGCAGCGATCAATGTGTTTTGCCGGCAACACAGTATTAGTCTGCATGTGGTGGATGCAGGCGTAAAAGGAGATTTACAGCAACATCCGGACTTGATTGCGGCAAAAATTGGACGGGGAACAAAAAACTTTGCGAAAACTCCAGCAATGAGTAAAACGGAATGTGAGCAAGCTTTGACAAAAGGTGCTGAACTGAGCAGAACTCTTCCAGATACAGATTGCAACATAATTGGTTTTGGCGAAATGGGAATCGGCAATACCTCCTCAGCCGCGGCGTTGATGCAGCGCTTAACAGGACTTCCGCTTGAAGACTGTGTTGGCAAAGGTACCGGACTTGATGATTCCGGACTTGCACGCAAAAGGGAAATACTTCAGAAAGCACTGGATCTGCATGCGGGAAATGAGCAACCTCAAGAAGTGCTGGCAACTTTCGGAGGTTTTGAAATTGCGATGATGGTTGGTGCAATGCTGGAATCGGCGGTTTTGGGACGTATTTTACTTATTGACGGTTTTATCGCAACATCTGCTTTTCTAGCTGCTTCCAGGATAGCTCCGGAAATTAGAGAATATGCGGTATTTACTCATCAGTCGGATGAACTTGGACATGGCGCAATGTTAAAATATTTGCAGGCAGAACCCTTGCTTTCATTAGGAATGCGTTTAGGTGAAGGAACTGGAGCGGCAGTCGCGTTTCCTCTTCTGAAGTCGGCAGTCGCTTTTCTGAACGAAATGGCTTCCTTTGAATCTGCCGGTGTGAGTGACCGTGCTGATGGAGAATAAACTTGTCCGGGAAATGCGGCGTATCGCCGGAGCCTTCATATTTTATAGTAGGATTCCGCTGCCTGCAAACTGGTACTTAGCAAAGACTTCTCACGGCTCAAGATATTTTTCTCTCGTGGGTTGGCTTGCGGGAGGCGTGAGTGTGGGAGTTTGGCTGCTGGCGCAAATGCTGTTCGTAGATTTGTCATGGACGTTTCCTGAAATGACTTTGCCGATTGCGGTTTTGCTGGGAATGATTGCTGCTGTTTTGTTGACCGGAGCTTTACACGAAGATGGATTTGCAGACACCTGCGACGGACTTGGCGGTGGATGGACTCCGGAAGAAAGACTGCGGATCATGAAGGATTCACGGATAGGGACTTACGGCGCACTTGGTTTAGTGTTTCTGATACTGTTGAAATTTTTTGCGCTTTTACAAATTGAGACTGAAATCTTGCCGTTGGTTTGGTTTGCAGGACATGCTTTGAGTCGCTTTGCTTCAATTTCACAGCTCCATTTTTTAACCTATGTACAGGATGCGGAAAAAAGCAAATCAGGAACGATGACTGAGTTTTCTGGAATTGATCTAATTGTAAATGCGGCTTTTGGATTGTTGCCGTTGATTTTTATTGGCTATCAGGTTTGGGTGGCATTGCTGGCCGTCGTAATTGTCTGGTGGGTATTAATAATGCTTTTTAAAAGAAAACTTGGTGGTGTAACCGGTGACTCTCTGGGCGCTACTCAACAGTTTTGTGAAGTTGTTTTTTATCTTGGCCTGACAGCTAATCTCGGTGTTTGAAATCAGGCAATGCAAGACATAATTTTTATTCAAAAAGATACTTTCTGCCAGGGCTTTATTTAGAATAACTGATACTCAGGACCCAGTCACCATGGTGGTACTGTGTCATCCGGGAGATTTGGCAACATTTCCGCAAGAGCTAAGAGAGAGAGAGAACTTGCCCCACGCACTCCCAAATCTCTACGCGAAATCATATTTGACAGTTCTAAGAACGATCCATTCTTTACGATTTAAAACGAAAATGAAACTAAAATTATGAGCAGGTAGAGCATGCCCATAGTGCCTGCTTTTAATTTGGTGAGTGTGTAGTTATTACTCCAGAAGAAATAGACCGCTAAGAAGGTGGCGCCTATCAGGCTCCAGATCAACCCCAATTGCGGCAGATCAATAGCGGTTGGCTCGCCACTCATGGCAAGTGCGAGCAGAATAGGAATACTTAAACAAATGCAGATGTCGAAAATGTTACTGCCGAAAACATTTGAAACGGCAGCATCGTAATGTCCTTTTTTAGCGCTGATGACTGAGAGGGCGGTATCTGGCACTGATGTTCCAGCGGCAATCACGACAAATCCCATGATAACTGCGTCAATTCCCAACATGTCACCGAGAGAAAGTGAAGCTTCAACCAACAGGTGAGATGCTCCTCCCATAACAATCATCATACCGGCAACCCACATCCAAGCCTTTTTTTCAGATGTCAATTCCAGCTCATCAGCATCATCAGCATCATCAGCAGCAGTCTTAGTTTCCAAAATCTCTGTTTCCTTAAAATCAGCACCTTGTTTTTTTGATTTCTTGAAGTCCCTGTGAAGAAGAAAGACATAACCTAAGTAGGCCAGCAAAAAGATGACAGCTACACCAGCACCCCACTCATTTGGAAACATCCAGAGCATTGCTCCGAGTAAAAGAGTTACGCCAAGATAATAAATATTATCACGCCAGACAACTTCCCGGCTGATGACCATTGGACTGGAAGCAACCAATCCTGCTGCCGCAGGAATCACAAGAACGTTATAAAGTGCAGAACCCACGATTGTAGAGATTCCAACCTCGGCACGTCCAATCAATATTACAGCAATAATGGCCACACAAAACTCCGGAAACGAGCTTGCGATTGCGTCAATGACTGCGGCTTTAATTGACTGTGGAATATCGTGCTTATCTTGGATATAAGTTGCTGCCGGAGAGAAAAAATCACCTGCACGCCAAATAATTAAAGTGGCTATCAAGATAAGTGAAATCCACAATAAATAACCCCCCCAGACAATTCCGCTGAGTGTCATGAACCAGGCAATGATTGCAATTCCTGAAAAAAGGATTATGTGCCGGATCATATCCTTGCCGAAGAAAAATAATAGCGGTGCGAGTGGATTCATTTTTGGCGTTTTTGAAAAATGTTGTCAGTCTTTTTTGTTCGAACTGAGTTGGCCTTCTTGGTCTTTTAGCAGACGCTGAATATTTCCACGATGCTTGAAAATTAGTAGTGATGATAACAGAAGAAAAAGGAAAAACATAGTCCAAACAGGAGTTTCATTTGCTAACCATGGAACTAGCAGAAATAACCACGGAAAGATCATCAGCATGGTGATTGCGGAAAGACTTGAAATCCTTTTCCATAAAAACATGCCTGCCCAAACCAAGGCAGCAGTGAGACCTATGCTGAAGTTCAAAACGGCTAAAACTCCAAATAAAGTCGAAATTCCTTTTCCACCTTTAAAGCGGAGAAAAACGGAAAAGACATGTCCGCATACAACAACTACCCCAGTAATACTGAGGAATAACAGCCGATCTTCCGGAACTGTTTCGGACATAGCAAAAACTGTTTGGGCCAGTAAAACGGCGAGACTGCCTTTCCCGAAATCCAGCACAAAAGTCATAATTCCGGGTAATTTGCCACCAACCCGCATAACGTTTGTCATGCCGATGTTTCCGCTTCCTTGTTGGCGAATGTCAATTTTTAACCAGTAACGGCTGATCAGCAAACCGAAAGGGATGCTTCCAAGTAAAAAGATAAAAATAAAGAAAGCAATTTGAAACATGTCTAAGTGAATTGGTGAAAATATTTTACCAGTTTGGTGTTTTTCGACTGGTTGCAGCCTCAATACCTTTTTCCTGGATTGCCCTTAAGAGTTCACGGTCGTCACGATGTTTAACTAGAGTTTGCGCACCCTTCAGTCTTTCAACAACTTTCGAATCAAGAACATCTGTCTGAACGAGGTATGAAATCCAATCTAAAATTTCACTGGTAGAAGGTTTACGGGTCAAATCAAGTTCACGTAACTGATAGAAAATTTCAATGGCTGCCGCGACTATTTTTTTATTTGCTCCAGGGTGATGCATACGGACAATTTCACGCAATCTTTCCGGTGGCGGAAACTCGATATACATGTAGATACAACGCCGAATAAAAGGAGCAGGCAAATCTTGTTCATGGTTGGATGTTATTACTATGATCGGCATCTTACCAGGTTCACAGGCAATTGTTTGCTGTGTTTCTGGAACAACAATCCGACGTTCTGAGAGTAAAAACAAAAGATTGTTGGGAAGTTCACGTGGAGCCTTGTCTATTTCATCCAGCAGTAGAACCGATCCCGGTGTAGAGAAGGCTTCTGCGAGTGGTCCCAAATGGACGTATTCTTCCAAGTTGTCCACTTTGCGTCCGCCAGTATCGATCTGCATGTCAATTCCGGCTTGTTTCATCTGGGCGTTGGCAACAGCAGCCTGTGTATCCATCAGGCGCTGAACTTCATCGAAGCGTGAAACGAGGAGCGAAACTTTGCTTTCTGAAGTAATCGGCACCTCAAATAAGGGTCGATTTTCTTTTTTTGCAAATTCCTGAGCAAGTTTTGTTTTGCCGGTTCCGGGCTCACCTTCAAGCAATAGTGGTTTTTCCAGCAAGCGTGCAATGTGTAAAGCTTCACTTAATTTTGAATCCAGTAAATAAGTAGGCGTTCCTTTGAAAAGCTTTGAGCTCATATGTGATAATTATTTAGTGTTTGGTTGATAGTTATTTTAGCCAGTGTGTTTTACTTCATATACCTTATCTTTCAATTTGTTGTAAATTTCATTAACTTCCATTTCAGGCATGCTGTCCCATTCCATGATCTTGAGAAAATGTTTACGCAATTTCCCTCTGGAAAGTCCTCGTGTTTGCCAGCCTTCGTATATTTCATCCTGCGATGATTTCAAGGGACGTCCGTCAAGTTCTTTACGCATAAGGAACTTGACCGCACTGTCAGGACTGGAGAGGATAAATGATCTGTGTGCCTTGTCAGTGATGTGCCCTGTACCGTAGACTACATCTGAATCATCATCATCAGCCGAACCCGAAAGTGCCGATTCTTCTTCTTCCTCTTCTTCATCAAATGATTCTATGTCAGGTTCAAGCTCTATTTCAAAGTCTTCATCCTCCTCTGCAGGCATTTCTCCCGCGGCTGCCGGAGATTGTTCAACAGGTGCAGACGCCCCAGAAGGTCCGAGATAACCTGCACCGGCTGCCCCCGCAAACTGAGATGTGGACATCCGCTTTTGAATTTGTCCTGGACTTGGAACCACAATTACTGCCAGCAACAGCAAAAAGGCAATCCCGAAAGTTATACTGTAAATCAACCCATTTACATACAGGTCGTGCTTATTTTTATCAAGATAATAGGTTGTGAGCTCCATACCCCGATAAACAAGATAACTTGATTCAGAGATACCGGCATAGCAGATCACAATTCCACCTACTGTTGCTGCAAGTCCGCCGAAGACGGCAAGAAGATATAAGTTAAGATAATTGACAGGCATTTGCACCTCTGAGATTGATCATTAAAAATGGAAATTATCGCCGTTAATAGACTGACTTTCGCAAAACAGAAAGCCAAGCTGCTAAACAAACTATTCCTCTTGATCATTAATATCGTCAGAAATGCAAAAAACTTGAACGTTAATTACCAGACTGTTTTGAGAGCACCACCATCAACGGCAAGACTTGAACCGGTGATGTAACTTGCAGCATCAGAGAGTAAAAAAGCTCCGCAACGTCCAAACTCTTCTATGGTTCCGTAACGACCCAAAGGAATTTGAACATGGCTTGCCGCTTGAATTTGCTCGACAGGAACTCCTTGTTTTTTTGAATTTATCCCATCCAAACTACGGATTCGATCTGTGTTGATACGTCCTGGCATCAGATTATTGAGACGAATGTTATCCGCAGCTAGTTGCGCGGAGAGGCTTTTCAGCAAACTTGTAACCCCGGAACGCATGACGTTTGAGAGAATCAGCACATCAATCGGTTCTTTTACTGACATTGAAGTAACCGTCAAAATTGATCCGCCACCACGTTCACGCATCGATGGTAAAGCTGCCCGGATCATGCGCACAGCACTGAAAAGGTTTAGTTCAAATGCCGCCTGCCAGTCCTCATCAGAAAAATCCTCAAATTTTCCTGTGGGGGGTCCTCCGGCATTGATCACAAGTTTATCAACCCCGCCAAATTCCTTGAAAGTTGCATCTGTCCAGTTTTGGATTGATTGCGGATTTGACGAATCCAGAACATTAGCTAAAACAGGTACTCCGGTTTCGTTCCGGAGTTTTTCGGCTGCTGCTTCAATATCCTTTTCAGTACGACTGCCAATTGATAGTGAAGCACCTTCCTGGGCCAGTGCTTGAGCGATACCATAACCCAGCCCTTTACTTGAAGCCGCCACCATGGCGACTTTCCCTTTGAGTTTTAAATCCATTTTTTTCTCCTGTTAAGGTGAATAACATTAATGATTGTAAATACTTATTGAAATATCTTAGCTGGACGAAGTGTCGGAATCAGCAGCAGCAAAAATAAAAAAATAAATCCTGCCCAAACCCATTCTGCATATTCCCGGTAAAATGAAAATTGGGATTGAAGCTGTACTGTAGAGGTTAACGTACCTTCTTCAAAAAGTCCAAGCTGTTGGCTCATGTTTTTACCGTTTGCAGCAATGAAGAGACTTTCTCCATTATTGGAAGCAAAGACAACCGGTACCCGATTTTCGATAGCGCGCCAACGCAAAGTCGCGACCATGTTGTCAGATGCGGTTGTGCGTCCAAACCAGGCTAAATTACTGAGGTTCAGTACCAGGTCTGAACCATTACGGACCATGCCGCGCATGACTGTAGGATTGAAAATATCGAAACAAATAGGAGCAGAAAGCTGAGTATTATCCGCCAAAGAAAAAACGGTGTATTCCGAGCCTCGATCAAACTCCGACATGTTGGCAATGTTTTGCCGGAGCCATGCGGCGATACCCGGGAACCAGTCTGAAAAAGGAATCATCTCACCAAAAGGAATCAGGAAAATCTTATTGTAGCGTCCCAGCACTTCACCGTTTTTGCCAACCAGCACCGAGACTCCATAAAATTTATGACCGGTTTGAGTAGGTTCCCAGTCCACAGTCGCAAATAAAATGTTGGCTTGATGTTCCTGTGCAAAAGACGACACTCTGTGACGAGAGTTTTGAGACTTGAAATAAGCATCCGGAAAGACAGATTCCGGCCATACCAACAATTTTTCTGTGCTTGTGTTTTGAGGAAGTTCTGCGAGTGCTTTCCTCGAATCATTCAGCAGACTTTCCAAATTTTGCTGCCGTTTTGAATGAGCAAGTTCCGCATTAGAAGCAAGATCCTGAAGTGAAAAATTAGGCTGAATAACGAGCACGGTCAAGTTTGAGCTATTTGGATTGGTTTCCGGAAATTTTGTTTCCAGGTTGTAAGTTCGCCAGGCACCGTAACTTAAGCCAATGATCCATAAAAGCAGATATAGATTTGAGGCCTGTAGTATTTTTTTGTGACTGATCTTTCCGGATTTCCAACGCAGCCAGCCGATCAGGAGGAAAGCCAAACCTGAGCTGAAAAGAAGGAGTCCGGAAGATCCAATTATATCCGCAAGTTGTTCAATCCAGGGAAATTCACTAAAGGTCAGCCCTCCGTAATTCCAGTGAATCAAGCGAGGATACCAGGGATCAAGCGCGAGTACAAACGCAAGCCGAAGCGGCAAGTCCCAGTTATTGAGTTTGCGGATTAAAAGTAGCGGAATTCCGAAATAAACAAAAAGCTGAAAACCTACTTCAAGCCCGTAACCGACACCTGTTATCATTAAGGCTACAGACCAGGGGGCGTGCCCAAAAACGTGGATGCTGTTGGTTATCCAATAGCTTCCAATTGAAGCGGCAATTCCTCCGGTTAACCAGCAAATTCCAAAAAACAGTAAGGCCCGTTTTCGGAAAGATAAACCCTCTTCCGTATGGAGTTGCTCCAAAGTGAAGATCAAAGGAAAAAGTGAAATTAATCCGAGCCAGTGTGTGCCGAGTCCCGGTGCATTCAGACCAAGCATGACACCAGAAATTAAACTTCCTGTCCAAAAAAGTTTTTGCAAATTTAGCCTGGAGTTTTGTTTTTTGACGTTTTTGTTCATGATTTGTAGTGACCGACTTGCATGCTTTTGACGTTAGTGTTTAAAATGGTTAACACAGATTTACATTGACAGAAACATTCCGCACATTTGTGGAAAATAAATAGGAGAGCTGATGATTAGTTTAACACCATATTCTCGTGAAAATCCTGTAAAAGTATCCCTGGAAGATTATGAAAAGCTGGTTCATATGAATGAAAGAGGCTGGAGCCATTGCGATTCGAAAGAAGAGTATATGGCAAAACTACATTATCTCCGTGAAGGATGTGCTCAGGGAAAAATTGCTGAAAGTGATTTCCATGAACGGGAAGAAAAGATGGTTGTCGGTTACTGGAACAGAGGAAGTTGACCACGAAGATTCTTTCTCAACTATAGTACAAAAAGCGGTATGTGATCACCGTAATAGCTTAACCAGTTCATCATTACCACTTGTTTTCGCCAGCGTTAAAGCAGTCTCACCGTCAGGTGTCTGAATGTCGGGGGACGCTCCAAGTTCCATCAGACTTTTGATTGTCCTCACTTTTTCACGTTTTACTGCAATCATCAGCGCTGTTTCCCCAGCACTGTTTAATGAGTCCAGCAGAACTCCCCGTGAGATTAGTTCATGCATTATCATTGAAGCACCTTCTTCTTTTTGGCCGGAACCGTAACTGGTTTCGCTTTCTTCAATTTCTACATCACTCATCGCCATCAAGTGCCAGATACCGTTGCCATGGGTGTCTTTTTGATCCCATTTTTGTCCAGCATCCAAAAGCTGAACTACAAGTGACAGATGATTGTTGCTTGCAGCAAGCAATAAAGCCGATCTCCCGGAGGTGTCTTTTAACATTGGGTCAGCGCCAGCGTTCAGCAAAATATCTACAGTTTTTTCATGACCATTCAAAGCTGCAACCATAAGAGCTGAATGGTGAAACATCAATTCAACTTCCTCAATTACGGCGTCTGCTCTCATCAATGCAAGCAAAACCTCAGCATGCCCGTATCTGGCAGCCTGAATCAAGGGTGTCCCGCCTTCTCCGCTCATGTCAAATGCATTAACATGAAGATTTGCACCTTGTGAAAGTAGCAGCTCAACCACGAACAGATGTCCATTTTGAGCTGCTCTTAGCAGGGCCGTTTTTTCATTAACATCTTCTGCGTGAAAATCTGCTCCGTATTGTATCAGCAGGTTTACAATTTCACGAAAGCCTTTGGAAGCGGCAAGTATCAATGCGGATTCTTGCCAGCGGTTCCTGTTTTCAACTTTTGCTCCAAGTTCGAGTAACAGTTTAACTATCTCCAGATAACCGTGGGCTGCTGAAATCATTAAAGGTGTATTTCCTATAAAATCGGTAGTATTTAGCTCAGAATTCTGGCGCCCATATGTCGGGTGATGGAGCATAAGATTTACCAATTTTTCTTCTCCGGTCATTACCGCAGACATCAGAGGTGTCTGTCCTTGTGAATTTTTTAAGGCGGGATCGGCGCCATGTTCCAGTAGAATCCTGGCTGTTTCCCAATGTTTCCCTTGTATAGCAAGGGATAATGGTGTTTCATCCTGTGCAGACAATTTATCAATTTCTGCATTTTCTTCAAGAAGAAACACAACCATTTCGTTGTACCCACGCTGGGATGCATAGAGTAAATTCTGATTTAAATCTGCACCGTGTTTGATCAACGTTTTTGCAGTAGAAAAATGATTCTGCAGTATTGCATGCGCCAAAGCAGTTTTTCCGTGCAGATCTTTTAATTTTACATTTGAGCCTTTTATTAACAGGTCTTGCACCACATTTTCGTGTCCTTGAAAGGTTGCCCAAATAAGTGGTGTTGCCCCATCAGAACCGCGTACGTCTATACGGGCCCCTTTTCCTACTAGCAGGCTTACAATTTCCCTATAACCATTTAGAGCAGCCCAGGTTAGCGCCGTCCATTTGTCTTTGTCCTGAGCTCCGAGATCGGCACCTTTGTTAATGAGAGTATTTACTGTGTCAATATGCCCTCCTCCTGCCGCCAGCATAAGAGGTGTCCAACCTGAATCATCAGGACTTTTTTCAGGACTACCGTTTATTTTTGCACCACCTTTAAGCAGAAGTTCCACAATTTTTGAATGACCTTTATTTGCGGACCACATCAAAGGAGTCCATCCTTGAGAATCACGGATTTCTGCATTTACCCCTAAATCTAGCAATATTTTTACTACTTTAAGGTGCCCGTGTGAGACTGCATAAAAGAGATTTTCCTCATTATCAATTTCTTTTTTACTGAGGAATTCAACCAAGGACAATTGTTGATTTTCTGCCGCATAAGTCCAGGCGGTCCGGCCAAAGAGGTCACGAAAATCCAATCGACTTTGTTCTCGAAGCAGCAATTTGGCTATTTTAATGTGGCCTGCGCCGGCTGCGGCCATCAAAGCGGTTTGTTTGACTAAATCTCTGGCATTTACGTCCGCACCTTTTTTGAGCAGAAATCTGGTCAATTCCAAACTACCCTGAGCAGTTGCTGTCATCAACGGCGTGCGTTTTTTAAGGTCTGGAGTATTGACAGGGATTCCGGATTTAATTAACAAGCTCGCTGTTTTAAAATGTTTGTTACTTAAGGCCAGTAACAGTGCATTTTCTCCCTGCTTGTCAACTGCTGCCAAATCGGCTCCGGAAGATAACAATTTTTGTACTGTTGATTCCAGACCGTACATTGCTGCGAGAAGCAGCGGGGTTCTTTGGAATTCGTCTTCAAGAGTATCTGTTTTTGCTCCAGCCTCCAACAGTAACTCTGCAATTTTTTCATGCCCGGATCGGATTGCCCAAATTAAAGCAGTTGATCCATTGAGCGAAGTTAAATCTACTTTTATTCCCCGCTTAAGTAAGAACTGCACAATCTCAAAATGACCATTCTGGGCTGCATACATCGCTGATGACATGGCCAATTTGTTCTGAAAGTCAGCTCGCGCGCCGTGTCTCAACAATGTTTTTAAAATTTCCATCTCACCTCGTTCTGCTGCAAACATTAATGCTGTCCACTGCTGATTCGTTTCTGCATTTGGATTTGCACCCTGTTGGAGTAAAAAGCTTACAGTCTCAGGACGTCCTTTATATGCTGCCTGAATCAAGGCTGTTTTCCCCAGGGTATCAGTGTCATTCAGCCGCGCTCCTTTTTCGACAAGAAATTTTACTATTACTTGTGCTCCAATTCCAGATGCAAACATAAGAGGAGTTACACCTTGAAATTCATCGGTTCCGCGGATGTTTATGCTTACACCTTGGGACAAAACGCTTTCTACTGCAGGCACACTGTTAAGTATGGCCAGCATCAGTCGGTTCCACTCATCACGGCCTTTAGTACTGATTAAAAAATTTTCCAGGCGATGGCTTTCCTGAGGCGTAATTTGCTCAGCAGAGCTTTGTGCATAAGCCGGAGAGGATAAATAATTTCCAGAGGGGGCTTGGAGTAAAGTTGCAAAAGTAAGATAAAAAAACGAAAAAAGCAGCAACTTCGGAACTGAAGAGGGAAATGAGGAAGCACGGAGCCAAAAATATTGTGACTTCCTGAAGAATCTGAATGATAAAACTTTACTCATTGTTTGGTGTCGAGGCACGAGATGACAAACCATTTTCAAGCTGAGCATCTTTTGAATGCAGACTACCACTGATGTTGAGTAAAAGACCTGTTAAAAACATGGCTACCACAAGAGAAGTACCGCCGTAACTTATGAAAGGAAGTGGCAAACCCTTAGTTGGAAGCAGGCCGACAACAACAAAGAGGTTAAGGATTATTTGCAGACTGAGAATTGTAGTTGCACCAAAAGCCAAGTGTTTTCCAAATGCATCCTGAGCATTCCACGCAATCCAGTAACCACGCCAAATAAAAACAACAAACAGAATGATCAGTACACAAACCCACAAAAATCCTAATTCTTCCCCAATGATGGCAAAAATAAAATCAGTGTGAGCATCAGGAAGAAAAAGTCGTTTCTGCAGACTCTCACCTAGTCCTCTTCCAAGCCAGCCTCCTGTTCCAAGTGCAATGAAGGATTGAATAATTTGGAATCCTGAATCATACGGATCATCCCAAGGATTCAAAAAAGCTAACATTCGCCTTACCCGATAGGTGTGTGAAGCAATCAGTAAACCCCCTATAATTCCTACACCGATGAGGCTGGTGAAAATATGAACAGGTCGACCCCCACCCACGTAGAGCATCAGCAAAACTGTAGTAGCTATCAAAACAACTGTCCCAAAGTCCGGTTGCAACAGGACTAGGAAAAGGTAAATTCCAGTGACAATGAAGTTTGGTGTTAACCCGCGGAAGAATGAAGACAGTACTTCCTGTTTACGCTCCAGATAAGAAGCTACGTAAATAATCAACACCACTTTCAGCAATTCAGCAGGCTGTAGACTGAATGAACCCATGCGTAACCAGCGGCGTCCACCTTTAACTTCGTGTCCTATTTCAGGAATCAAAACAAGGATCAGTAATACCAACATGCCCAGCATAAACCAGATAGAATACTGCTGCCATTTGTGATAGTTAACAATCAGCGCTACTCCCATCACGGCAAGCCCAACCAACATGTGAATCAGGTGTTTGTACAAAAAGTATTGACCATCATTGTATTGAAGATCAGCATACACGCCACCTGTGCTGTAAATCATTACTGTACCCCAGGACAGCAAAAACAAGGTTGCTCCAATCAGAGGTAAGTCATAACGGGTATGCATATTTTAGCAGGGAAAAGAGTGCGTTCTCTACAGAACAAAGTAAAATTTTACGTTGAGAAAATTAGCTGAAAGACTGACCAGACTGATTTAATTACAAACAATAAAGTATATCGTTGATCTTAAGAAGATTCAAATGCACATTTCATGAGTTTTTGAGCTAAAGCCTCAAGTTGCTGCGGATTTTTCTCACGATCCGTAAATATTTCGATAACCGCAGATTTTTTTTCACTAACAGCTTGTCGATAATCTTTTACAAAACCAGTGATCGAATCAGGTCTAAAATAATTCAAACCAAACATTTCAGCAACTGACAGGAAGTCATTGGAGTGGGGTGTGCCAAAAAAAGTTTCGAAAATGTCAGTTTGCCGGGCTACAGGCAGGAATGAAAAAATACCGCCACCGTGATTATTGAGTAAAACTACTAAAACCGGCTCAGTAGAATCCGCGAGCAGTTTGAAAGAATTTAGATCGTGCATAGCGGACAAATCGCCTATCAGCAGGCTTACTGGACGTTGAAGACCTGAGGAATATCCGCAGGCGGAAGCGATGAGACCGTCAATCCCGCTGGCACCTCGGTTGAGGGCCGTTGGAACGTCTGCTCCTTTTCCGGATCCAAGCATATCCACCGCTCGGACAGGAATGCTGTTGCCGATAAAAAATCCATGAGTTTCAGGAATTATTTCAGTCAGTCTGCGTGTTAAAGCAAAATCATCAATCTCCTTTTTTTCAGAATTTAAAGGAAAATGCTGTTCCAACATAGTTTCAACTTTTTCAGAAGCCTGGAGCCACTGCAGTGTTTTTAAGGGAATGTCTTCGGCTCTTTCTTCAAGTTGCAATTTACAGACGAGTTTCTCACAAAATTCTGTGATTCCACTTTCAATTCTCCAGCGGAAATTGTGTGACTGATCGTGGCGTTCAGTATGGTCTGCGATCCAGACCATTTCTGCTGCCGGATTATTTTCCCAATGAGTGAGCCAGCGTTTCGATGTCGGAGGAAAGCCGATGTGCCAAACTGCTTCAATATCCCAGTCTACGGCATCCAGATCCTCGATTAACAATTGATCATAATACGTGATCCTGTTCGGACAATTATCTCCCAGACGCAAACCGGAAGTGACATCTGCAAAAACTGGCCAGGCTAACTCTTCCGCAAGTTTTCTGAGGGAATCGAGGGAATCCGCAGGAACTCGCCCAATGCTTAGAATTCCGGATTCCGGGCGGTTTTTTAACAAGTCATATATTTCATCGTTTGGCAGAACTTTGTTGAAAGTCGTATTCCGGACATATACCTTTTGTTCCACAATCTTATCAATTTTACTGATTGTTTTGTTTTCGTCATTTTCGAAAAATGGTTCGCGGAATGGAAAATTCAACTGTACCGGTCCGGACACGGGTTGCAGTGTTTTGGTTACTGCATGGTCAATCGTGGAAAGTAATGCTTCAGTCTTGAATTCCGGACAAGGGCAACCAGGGTCAAAAAACCAGCGGACGTGTGTTCCAAAAAGAAAAGTTTGGTTGATGGCTTGATTGGCTCCGGTGTCACGCAGTTCAGGGGGGCGATCGGAGGTCAGCAACAACAGAGGGATTTGCTCAACAGAAGCTTCGATAACCGCTGGCAAATAATTTGCTGCGGCAGTTCCGGATGTGCAAATCAGCACTGCCGGACGCCCACTCGCACGGGCATGACCGAGGGCGTAATAAGCAGCAGCCCGTTCATCGAAGAAGATAACAGATTTTGCACGCGGATTTTTTGCGACTGCGACGGTTAAAGGTGTGGAGCGTGATCCAGGAGAAATACAAAAACATGCCGTATTGTTCCGCACCAATTCTTCAATAATCAGTTCTCCCCAACGTTCATTCAAGTTCACGATCGTCCCAATAAATGTTGCCAACTTTGGAGTTTGTCTTCAATCTCCCTCCATTCTTCTTCCGGAACTGAGCCTTCAACAATTCCTGCTCCGGTAAAAATTCTCAATGTGCGCCCGCATAATAATCCAGATCTAATTCCTACGGCAAATTCCGCCTTACTACTGCTGATCCAGCCAACAGGCCCTGCATACCATCCTCGGTCAAAAGGTTCCAGCTTTCGGATAAGTGCCCGGGCCTTTTTATCAGGTGCGCCTGATACCGCAGGTGTCGGGTGAAAAGCAGGCAGCAAATCGGAATCATTGATCTCCTCACGCAAGACTCCCTGCACCTTGCTTTGCAAGTGCTGAACATGTCTCAGTGGGAGACGTTCCAAATAACTTAAGCGTTCAGTTTTCCGGCAAAACTGCTGTAGTAAACTTTCCATACGTTCCAGAACCATCAAATGTTCTCGCTGCTCTTTTTCACTTTCACGAAGCTCTGCAGCCAATCTTTCATCTTCTTCCAGAGTTTGACCGCGGGGACGTGTACTGGCAATGGCTTCACTTTCAATTTTACTTCCTGATCGTCTGTAAAGTAACTCTGGTGTGATCCCCAAAAATGCTTGGTGCGGAGTAAGTTGAAAGCAAAAATGAAAAGCTTGTGGCGCTTGACGTCTCAGTTGATGCAGGAGTTCAGTCGGATCATAGTCTCGAGCCAAACTGAAAACAGCAGCACGTGCAAGTACAACTTTGTCTAATTTTCTTGAAGAAATATTTTCAAGACCTTGTTCAACCAGTCGGCACCATTGACGATATTCAGGCAGGTCATGACGTTCCAGTCGGATCAAAGGACTATCCGGAATCGAAATTTCTTCCACACGAACGGACTCTAGCATTTTTTGCAAAATCTGCAGTTTCTCGTGAATATCTTCTCCGTAATAGATATGACAGGCCAGCATCGCTTTTTCATCAACAACGCTTAATTCGACCATCGGCAAAGTAAAATGTGCTGTCCCCCAATCCTGCCATTCTGTTGATTTTGTCGCCTTTGAGTCAAAACGCATTCCGCCAAAAAAACGGACAGCTTTCGGTGAATTCTGCAGATAATTACTCACAGTCAGTAATGTTTTTTCGTAACCATTTTTGCCGTCTTTAACCTCAAGTGCTACACCAATTCCAGCAAACTGTTCTTTTTGACTGCGATTTCCCCAAAAAATTTTACGTGAACAATCCTGCAGTGTTAGCCATTCCAGCGGGTGAGCATTCTCCACCGCTACTTCCAACCGCACAATATCAGAATTGCCAGGGACTGATTTCTCAGTTGATGCAGTCCACTTATTGAGTTTTTTTAATAACGCACATCTAGCTTCTTCAAGTGTTTGGTATATTTTGGATTTCACTGTTTCAGGTTAGCTCAATTAATAACAGGTTTGTATGCAACATGAACAGTGGAAGCTCCAAAAATGAAATCATGAATTTCAGCTTGCTGGAAGCCGATCTCAAGCATCATCCGTTTTAGTAATTCCTGATTTGGATATTTAAGTGAAGAGTGTGGCAAATACTGAAACATTTCCTGTCCCGGCATCAACATATTTCCAATCAAAGGTACTACATGGAAAAAATAAAAATTATTTAATTCCGCGATTATTGGCAACCTAACTTTGCCAACATCCAGGCTAACCAAAACTCCACCAGGCTTGAGAACACGTAATATTTCTCGTAGACTACCGTTGATGTCCGGAACATTACGCAGACCATAACCTATTGTCACTGCATCAAAATTTGCATCTGGAAACGGAATATTCATGGCGTCACCCTGCAAATACTGAATACGGGAATTACTGCTGTTTTTTGACTCAGCGATTTTAAGCATTTCTGCAGAGAAATCGAGACCAGTTACTTTACAGTCCGGATGTTGACGTAATATTTCACGGGAGATATCTCCAGTGCCGCAACATAAATCCAAACATTCATCATCAACTCTGAGTCCAGTTTGCCGCACAACGAACCTTTTCCAGTAACGGTGCATACCAAATGTGATGACATCATTAAATCGATCATACTTTTGAGCGATTTCATCAAACTTTTCTTCCACGTAGTTTGATTTGTCTTCAGTGTTTGGAAGTGTATATGTCATTAATTATTAAAGCTTGTTTTTAACAGAGGAAAAGAGAGACAGATTTTTATCCGCAAGTTCTTTGAGATCAAGTCGGTAATAACTCGCTAAACAACGTAGCTTGCGAATTTCATTTTCAATTAACTTAACAGCGGAATACATGTCAGGTGCGCAGGCATTTACGTCCGCAATTCGGTGACCCATTTCATAATTCTGATGATTCGCCATATAAAGCTGCCCGTTATCTTCATCAACTTCATTCCACCATAAATCACACTCCAGCGGAGTTCGAACTTCAACCGGTAATTTTGGTACAGAAGGCACCACGTATGGATAACCGTAGCCGGCCAGAGTTAAAGAGCAACCAAAATATTTTTGGGGACGCCATTCAAGCGCAGTAGTTTGATTCCGTACGACATTCAAAAGAGTTTGAAGAGGGTTTTTTAGCATTCTCAACAGGAGAGCGGTAGTCGTAACTCCGAGGCGAATGTTATATTCAATCGCATGCCAGACACCGTTTTTTCGAATCGCGGTGACTTGTAAAGGGCCGGTATAGCCGGTTTTTTCAAACCATGGTTTTAGTGGGTGAATCAGTTCTCGTGCCAGTCCGTATTTATCATCCGGGTCTTGCTCCACAAGTCCGGCCAGCGGAGCACCTGCCAACGGGCCCATATCGCCAGTAAAAGCACGTTTGAATTCCTGATTTGTAACCAAACTGCTGATCTCACCACCACTGATAAAAACAAAATGCCCGGCTTCTTCTTTTCCAAGATACTCCTGCAGAAACAAACCTTCTGCATAATCCACCCGTTCAATCCAGCCGAGTGTGTCAGCGACACTTTCGCAGATAATGGCATGAATGGGACTGAATGGAGAGCAAATCGGATTTTTCAGCACATAAGGCCGCGGATCATCCTGCATAATTTTGCGGGCTTCCAGTCGATTCTGTACATGGTGAAAAGTGGGTACCGGAATTCCGTATTGTCTGCACAATTCGGAAGATTCCTGCCGTGAAATTTCGATGCGCATTGCATCATTAACAGGACAAAAAATTGGCCAACCCTGCTGGACTAAATCTGCGGCCCATGGTTGTTCTGCCCAGGCTACTGCCTGCGGAATTATCAAATCCGGTTTAAATTTTTCAAACAAAGGCAAAGGTGATGGATGATCTTCAGCACTCCACGTTTGACCGAGAGCGGATGGACCGTAATGGCCATAAGGACGCGTCAGATAACAGGCTGTTTCAGCACCATCTTCCTGCAGGATAGACTGTACCGCATGTGCAAAAGCACCCACACCCATTACCATCACACGAGAAGTCATAACAATTTTATCTAAACTGAATGAAGAAAGAATACCGATGTCAGCGGAAATGATCCCAGAAAACAGGGAAATCCACTCTTTTTTAGCAAGGCAAAAAAAGCAATTTAACGAAGAATTATACTAACATAGATAGTTGTTTTCTCCAAGCCGTCTCTTCGTTCTGTGGTATTAGTATTTCATAGAAATATATTGAGGTTTTGCTAAACTCGTAGAAGAAATATTTATGTGAAGTAAGTTTTTTAAGATATAAACTGAGACAACAATATAAAGAATCTGAGGAAATTGCTTTAAGAAAAGTATCTTAAATTTTATCAGTTATAATTTATGGTTCAGGACAAAACATGAAACCTCCTATTTATCATTTCGAGAGTATAGATAAATCTTAATAAGATGAATGTGCAACTTGTAATAAAATTCTTTCTTTGCTCGAGGAGAGAGAGCTATAGGACTTCTCAGGACAGCATTATAATTTGCAGAATATAATTAATTCAACGTGAGGCACATTAGTTTAAAGAACCTCCGCACGCAGAAACCCAATTGGTGGGTTGCCCTTCGACTTGAATAACATCTCAAACTCCGTCAGAATATTGTCTTCATTGTATTCACTACCGTGTAGATCAGAAGTGTGTTCAACAATCTTGTAGGTTTTGAGCTGCTGCAGAATTTCAGTAACAGTTTCAAAATATTCAAGATGATCCGTTTTAAACAACAGCTCGCCTTTGGAGCAGAAAAACGGATGCACCATGGTCAGAAAGTCAGCACTGAGGATTCGATTTTTACGGCGGGATTTTTTGGACCATGGATCAGGAAAATTAATGTGCATGCAGTCCATACTATTGTTTGGTAAGTACTCATGCAAAAACTCACCTCGCTCACGCAGCAACAGGATGTTAGGAACGTTTTGCTCTTCCATTTTTTTGGCAGCGAGAACGAGTCTTTTGTAACGTAATTCAAGACCGATGAAGAAATCCTGTGGGTTTTTCAGAGCCCATTCGATCAGGTAACGTCCGGAACCGCAGCCAATTTCCAGATGGACTTTTCCGGAAGAAGCAGGGATGTTTCCTTTTTTACTGTCCCAGAGTTGCTGAAAATTATCAGGCGAAGGGTGCGGAATTAGCAGTTCAGGATAATCGTAAATACGAGCCATGTACGGATTGGTTTTTACCAGATGAGCAAAAACTTCGGGATTATCGTCACGGTGGTTTCGTGGGCGGAATCGCATTGAGACAGGTAAGATTGGAGTTAGTTGAAAATAAAAATTTAGTGTTTGTAGAAGCTGCTCATTTTTCTTATGACGGCACAGTGACACTTAAGTTGAGCGATAAGCGTGAGCTGAAATTAGCTGCTGAAATATGGACCGGTATAGGGCAGCCAAAAGACACAGCGCTTACAGACGAGCAGCAGGAATTGTTGGAAAAAGAAGCCTGCTACACAGCGATCCGCAACAAAACTCTGAGCTTTCTCGCCACACGTGAGCATTCCGCTTTTGAATTACGCCGAAAGCTTCAACAACGTTTTTATAAATTCAAGGCATTTGATGCTTCTGCCTTGATAGAACGTTGTTTGCAGGAAATGCAAGAGCGTGATTTTCAAAGTGACGAACGTTTTACTAATCGTTTTGTGGAATCAAAACTTGCGAACAATCCAAATGGGCCGTACAAGATTTTACATGATCTGCAAAATCGTGGCATCTCCCGGGAAATGTCTGAGAAAATCCTGCATAAACTCGCCAGTCCGGAGTTATGGCTGAAAAAAGCGATAAAGTGTCTGGAACGTTTGCATAAAAAAGGAAAAGAACAAACACCTGCGGTTTTAAACCAAAAACTATACCAGCGTGGTTTTTCCTGGGAAATTATTGAACTGGCACTGGCAGAGTATCAAAATTTAATCAAACATGCGGAGTCCGGAGATTTATATACTGAACCGGAAACGTCCACAACCTAAAACTCATAACTTACAATTGTCGCAATGCATAGACAAGATTTGCAAACTAATTCCGACTCTACTGAAACAGAATCTTTCGACACTTCAAATTTAAATACTGGAGAAATTATCAATTCTGAAATAGATCAGCGTTTTCCGGAAAGACTGAGCAAGGAACACATCAAGACTCTACCAATTCTAGCGTTTGATGGTAAAATTCATTTAATCACTGAAAGTGAAGATGTAAGTGAAGCAGTAAAGATATTGCAGCAGAGCTCTATTTTGGGTTTTGATACAGAAACACGTCCCACTTTCAAAAAAGGCGATCAGCACTCAGTTTCACTTTTACAGTTATCCACACGTGGCGAAGCGTTTTTGTTCCGTTTAAACTATTTGGGATTTCCGGAAGAATTGGTATCTTTGCTGGCAGATCCGGATATTTTAAAAGTTGGAGTTGCGATTTTGGATGATATCCGGGCTCTTCGAAAATTACGTAAATTTAATGCGCAAGGTTTTGTTGAATTGTCCAACATCGGAAGTGAACTGGGAATTGTGACTTGCGGCTTACGGAATCTTGCGGCTATTTTCTTTGGTGTTCGGATTTCTAAAAAAGAACAATTAACTAATTGGGAACGTCCGGATCTTAACCCAAGTCAATGTCTTTATGCCGCAACTGATGCCTGGATTTGCCTGAAGATGTTCCGCTTTCTCAAAAGTGAAAAAGTGCTTCCGGAAAAAATAATTTGGAAAATGCCTGAACCTCAACCTCCAAAGTCCTTACGCAGGTTTAGAAAAAAGAAACGGGAGCAGGAAAATTGATGTTGCCACAAAAACAATGGTGTGACTCATCCACAGCTGATCCGGAGCAGGTAAAACAATTGTGTCGAGAGTGGAATACGAATCAGTATGTGGCGGAAATACTTTTGCGCAGAGGTTACAAAACGCGTGAAGAAATTAAATCATTTTTAATTCCGGAACTGAAAAATCTCCTTGATCCGTATGAACTTCGCCAGATGCGGGAAGCGGTGATTCTGTTGCAGGAGACAATTGCTGGAAATCGACGCATTGTAATTTTAGGTGATTATGATGTAGACGGAATCACAGCAACTGCTTTGATGCTGGATTTTTTAAACAAATGCGGGAAGCTGGATTTAGATTTTTTTATTCCGAACCGTATCAAGCACGGTTATGGTTTGACGGAAGCAAGTACAGATATTTTGCTGGAAATGAAACCGGAACTGGTCATTACTGTGGACAACGGAATTACGGCCGCCAAGGAAGTTCAGCGGCTGAATGACGCAGGAATAAAAACTATAGTCACAGATCACCATTTGGCCGATGCGAGTTTGCTGCCTGCCGGAATTGTGGTCAATCCTAATCATCCGGAATGTAATTATCTGTTCAAGAAAATTTCCGGTTGCGGTGTGGCACTCAAGTTGATTATGTCATTACGCAAATCGCTGCGTGATTCCGGATGGTGGACTGCTGAAAGACCGGAACCAAATTTGCGTGACATTCTTGATTTAGCTGCCTTAGGCACGGTGGCAGACGTCATGCCGCTGGTGGATGAAAATCGGATTTTGACACATCACGGACTGCGTGTGATGAATGAAAAACCGAGGCTCGCGATTCGGGTTCTGCAGAAATTGAAAAATGTTAAAACCATAACTTCACGTACTCTAGGTTTTCAATTTGCTCCTTTGCTGAATGCTGCCGGACGTTTGGAAGATGCGGATATGGCCGTAAAATTTTTGCTCTCAAACGACCAGCAAGAAGCAGAAAAAATGGCAAAAAAACTTGATGCTACAAATATTCTAAGACGTGAAAAAGAAGGAGAGATGCTGGTAACAGCTCTTGCTCTTGCAGAAAAACAAAAGCATAATCCGGCTTTGATTTTGACTTCTCCGGAATTTCACGAGGGTATAAATGGCATTGTCGCAACCCGTTTGGTGGAACGTTTTTATAAGCCTGTGCTGATTCTCAGCGAGCGTGAAGAAAAGTTGAAAGGTTCAGGACGTTCCATCCCGGAATTACATTTGAAGGATGCACTTGCGGAATGTGCGGATTTGCTGGAACGTTTCGGGGGACACGCCGCCGCTGCCGGCTGCAGATTGATTCCGGAAAATATAGACGCATTCCGGGAGCGGTTTTTTGCTTTTTGCCGGAAAAATATTCCTGAATCAATCGAACCAAAATTACAACTCGACGGCTACCTTGAGTTTCCAAAATTAACCAACATGTTTGTTGATCAGTTGGAGCGTCTCCAGCCTTTTGGTGAAGGAAATCAGGAACCGCTTTTTTCGATAGGAACTCCGGAAACACAATTTTCGTTACTCAAAGAGAAACATGTTAAATGGCAAGTAAACGGTAATGTTGAAATTATAGGCTGGAATCGCGCAGAAACATATACGGAAAAATCACCGTCACAACTCGCCGTTAATTTGGGTTTTAACGATTTCCGCGGCAGACGCAAAATTCAACTTACTATTCAGGATTCGCAGGGATAATTTCGACTGAAATACGCTCACGCAGCAACTAAATATAAACTTTAGATGAACTTCATAGTTAAAAATGTCTTTGTATTTTTGTAGCGCTAGTTCAATGAGTAATTATAAATTAATATAGTTGATTGAAGAATAAACATAATGATCAAATTATTTTAGCAAAAAAATCATGGTAGATAATTTAGCCAAGATGCAATTTTGGGGAAATAAAGACAGCCATGGATTAAACTGGTTTATCTTAGGCTTATTGGTTTGGTGGTCTGGGTTGGCAGGGCGTGATTTATACATGGCGCCTGTTTTGGTGGGTGTGCTTATCATGGCCTATAATGTTTTTTGTGGCAATAATTTTAAAAAATTATCTGGTAGTATCGAGACTATTATGTCCTTGGCTACTCATCGAAGACTTCTCTGGCTATTATTTTTTCATGGAATTGTGCTAGCTGCGACAGCAGTTTTTAAACTATATTCTTTTCAGTGGAATATTTGGGATGTGGGATATTACAGCGACATTTTATTTAACACATCAAAAGGCAAATTTTACTCTTCATATTTTTTGGTACACAACTGGGCGGATCACTTCACTCCATCCATGTCTTTTCTGAGTATATTTTATTGGTTCTATCCAAGTTCACATTGGATGACATTGAGTAAAGTCCTGGCTTTAATTGTATCACCGATATTGATTTGGAAAATATGTGACAACGTGTTTATAGAAAAAAAGCATGCTTATTATGTTGGATTAGCGTTATCTATATTTTGGTTGTTTTTTTATGCTCCTATTGTAAACAGCTCTTATTTCGCTTTTCATCCTTCCTCATTGGCTGCTCCTGCAATTTTTTATTCTTTTTTATGTTTGCAAAAAAAAGAGTGGTGGAAGATGATACTAGTATTTTTGTTTTTGATAGGTTTAAAGGAGCATTTAGCGAGTGTAATGATAGGCTTTGGTCTATATATGATTCTAAATACTCAACAGAAAAAAAGCGGTTTAATTTTTGTAATATTAGGAATATCTGCAATTGTAGTAATTATGTGGGTCATAATGCCTTATTACAGAAATTATGCTCCGGCTTGGACCGCTGGTAATATCGAAAATATTTCATTATTTGCAGATGTGAACGGAAAACTAATATATCTTGCCAAGTTATTAATACCTTTTGGCTTTTTGCCTATAATATATTGGAAATATGGGATTATTGCAGGGCCCGCAATTGGCGTGAATTTATTGGCAACTGCGAAAAATCTTTATTCTACTAGTTTTCATTATGACGACTTAACTGCTCCGCTGCTATTTATTTCTGTTATTCTTTGTTTACATCAGGTCATTTCATCAGACTTTATCAAAAGATATGTTAAGAAACGATTATTTCATGGGCTAACGTTACTTTGGTCAGCGTTTGTATTTGTGTTGTTACCAGCAAGCCCGATGCGTATTTTATGGGAATCAATCCCCTCATCTACGGATTTACAAATATTAAGTGAGTTAAAAAGGTTTGATAGCATGTCTGAAGGAAAAAGGATTGCTGTGCAAAGTAGTATTGGTCCTTTATTTCTAAGAGAAAAACTTCAATGGTACATTCAGATTAAGGGTAATCTATGTGGAATGGTATCTCACGTTTATTCTATTAGAAGTATTCCGGTTGAATATGTTGTCTTAGTTCCTCAGCTGGGGTATTACGGTATAAATGACATGAATCTTTGCCTGAAAGAGTTGTCAATGGATTCTCAAGCTCGTAAAGTACCTGGATTTAACCATCTTATTGTTTACAAACGAACAAACAAAAGCAATCTTACAAATTAAGGTGTCTTACATTTAAATTATTGTTCTTGTTAACTCAATTAATGTCTATGAGTTCATAACTCACAGAAAAAACATAAGACAGATGTCGAAAAACAAAATTTTAGTATTTATAGCAACTTATAACGAAAATCTAAATATCTCAGATCTTTTTTTCGATATAATTAAGATTTCTCCAGACTATAATGTTTTAATTATTGATGATAATTCGACTGATGGTACAAAAGAAATCCTCGAAAAACTCAGTGCAACACACACCTGCCTAACTGTTATTCACAGACCAAGAAAAATGGGAGTGGGGTCAGCACATAGAGCTGCCATGATTTATGCTTTGAAAAATGAATATGATCAACTGGTTACCATGGATGCAGATTTTTCACACTCACCAGGCACAATTCCGCAAATGTTGGAAAAGTTAGAAACCTTAGATTTTGTGATTGGTTCACGTTACATGAAGGGCGGAAAAAGTGATTATGAAGGCTACAGAAAATGGGTGAGTCTGATAGCGAATAAATTAGCCAGATTGACTCTTGGAATTAAGATACACGAATGCACGACTTCATTCAGAGCATTTCGAGTAAGCTTGTTTAACAACTTGAATCTTAGTGCAATAAAATCAAATGGCTACTCGTTTTTCCTAGAGTGTGTTTATGAACTAAAGTGTGTTGATGCAGTAATGGCGGAAGTTCCAATACACTTTAAGGATCGCTTTCACGGTAATTCAAAAATTCCAAAAACTGAGATATTCAGGAGTATGTACAAGCTCGCATATTTGTTCCGGTCAAGATTTTATAAAAAACAAACACAGTTAAGCAATCCTGCAGAAATAAAGACTTCTTGTTACTTTTGCAAAAGTCAGTGTATTGTAGAAATAAATCATGAAGACACTTTTAATGACATTGCAGGAGCGCAAGCCTATAAGAGTAAAAGCCTGGAACATAAATCAAAACCTCAGGTAGTAAATTGCCTTGTGTGCGATTTAAGTTTTTGTCCTTGAGTCAAGTTATCCAAATAATATCTAACCATCTATGCTGAAGTTGAGGATCCTACATATTTGTTAAATAAAAAATCTCTCTATAGAACTTTTCAAAAATCATTGAAACAAATTTCACCATTTCTGTCTGACAAAGGAGATCTTCTTGAAGTTGGTTCTTATTGCGGATTTTTTTTAGACACATTCACAAAAAAATATAAAAGTTGGAACTATATTGGGATTGAACCGTCAAAATGGGCAGCGGAGTATGCAAGAAGCCAACTGAATATTAACACTAGAACAGGCACACTTGAGGACAATATCAAAGACTTCTCGTCAAATTATGATGCTGTTGTTGCGTGGGATGTACTAGCACATCTGAGTGATCCTTCAGCATTTCTTACCCAGACGAATTCTATAATGAAGCAGAATGGTGTTTTTTGCTTTTCCACACTTGATATCGATAATTGGATCCCAAAAATAATGGGTAAACACTGGCCTTGGTTAATGGAAATGCACTTGTTTTATTATAAAACCAAGACAACCGAGCAGTTACTGAATAAAGCAGGCTTTAAAATATTAAGATCGGAAAAATATGTACACTATGTATCTATTCATTATTTGGTGAGTAAGATAATTGCAATTTTACCTGGCTGGTTAGAAAAACCACTTAATGTTTCACGAAGCGCCATGCCACAGAAAATAATGATTCCGATTAGTTTTGGAGACAATAAATTGTATATTTGTGAAAAGGTGAAAGTAGTAAATTAGTAAAGTAAGGCAAGTAGTTCATTAATATAATTTCAAGAATTTGCAGATTAATATAATATATCATATGTTTACAAATATACGTAAAATATCAGCAATGACCCTGTTTGCTGTCAGTTGTTTGTTCTACTTCACTTTATCAATACCATCAAATTCCATCTGGATAGACCAGCTAAAAGCTGTTGATATTGCAAAAGATATACTTGATGGTAACTTCCCACTAGTAGGCTATTTACATAGTAATGGGATGCACTCATTCCCCGCTTTTTACTATTTTATTACGCCTCTGGTATAC
>Ga0233426_10000210_pt1 | contig 67154 bp, 53 predicted proteins | sample SI_118_April2016_6_FD_179875 | JGI IMG/M metagenome (GOLD analysis project Ga0233426, IMG submission 179875) | Seawater microbial communities from Saanich Inlet, British Columbia, Canada - SI_118_April2016_10_MG | ecosystem: Environmental > Aquatic > Marine > Inlet | place: Canada: British... | reverse complement strand
CTGACCGCCTATTTTCGCAGAAATAATGCGGGAACCGGCTTTTGCTTTTGGATTCCAGACGAAACTTATACCAGCAATCTGCGGGAAACGTCCGGCAGCATTTTCGAACTGGCTCACTCCGTTTTCAAGAGCCTCCCAGATTTGTGCACCGGAAAGTTCAAGTTTGACCACGACGTTGCCAAAAGGCAGTTCGGTCAGAATATCGCCACGAGTGATTGTGGTCCCAGGTGTATAAATTTTCTTGGCTCTGATACCCCCGCCGTTGGCAAAGCCAATCTCTGCACCCACTCCTTCACGCATGGCATCTGCGATCAAATTGCCGATGGCCGCTTCTCCGCCGCGCACAATTTTTTTGCGGCTGTCGAGTTCGGTGCTTGTGGTACCGATTTTGATGTCCAGCTCTTTGCTTAGCAGATCTTTATACTTCTTGATTTTTGCAGAAACCGCGGCATCCTCTGAGACATTTAAGGTGTCCACCATACGCATATCAGCTTCCCACTTGAAACGTTTTTTGCCACGCTTTTCGTAGGAAGTCATTTTTAAATCCATGACACCAACTTTTTCGGAATCTTCACCGGCTTCCATCCAGACGGATCTTCCATCGTCCCAACTGATTGAATTGTGATCATGTCCGGAAAGCAATACATCTACAATTCCGCTGTCAAGCAATTCCTGATCTTCCAGCACATCTATATGAGCCAGTGCGATAATCAGGTTCGCACCCTGTCCTTTCAGTTCTTTGGCGAGCGCTTTTGCGGTTGCTACCACAGGAAGGAACTCATCGTTTACAGCATTTGAAATTACTTTTGTGTTTGTAGTGAGAAGACCCATAATTCCAACACGGAAAGGCCCGACATTAACCATTGCTGTACGCACTGTACCGTCAATTGGCAAACCGTCCCCATCAACTGCATTGCTGGCCAAGACAGCGAAATTCGATTCCCAAATACGTTCGCGTAAAATGTCCTCGCCAAAATCCCACTCGTGATTCCCCAACACCATATAATCCAGACCAACCGTATTCAGCATATCAACGATTTGAGCACCTTTGAGGATGCCGGACATCAGAGATGGAGAATAAGCATCTCCGGAATGTACTACGATTGAATGTTCTGCACCTGCTCTTTCCTGTTTGACCACAGTTGCCAGTTTGGCAAAACCACCGCGTCCATTTTTAGCAGGAAGGACATAGTGATCACCAGTGAGAATGATCCGCAGCGTTTCGCTTTCTTCTGCTGTTGCAGCCAGCGGTGCAAAAGCAATCAGACCAGTCAAGAGTCCGGCAATTATAATTTTCAGTCGCATTTTAGTTCCTTTATTTTTTGATTAAGAAAAGTTAAACACAGCCTGGCTCAGCTTAGCAAAGTTGCGCAAAGGAGGCTCACCCTCAACGAGTGGGCTTTTTTTGATGAAAATAAATGATCTGATCATTAAAAACTTGTGAGTCTATCTTGCGTCGATTGATTCTTTAAGCTACGATGTCGCAAGCAACAAACACGAAACGTTTTTCACCAAAAAGCTAGACTTTAATTTCTACTCCAATTTTTTAGAAGTTGCCAACAAAAAATGCCAGAACCTTCTTCCGTAAAAAAAAGCGTCAGAATCCTTCCGGAATCATTAATCAATAAAATTGCCGCCGGTGAAGTAGTTGAACGCCCTGCTTCAGTGGTTAAGGAACTGCTGGAAAACTCGATTGATGCCGGAGCCACTGATATTCAGGTTACTGTGAAAAACGGCGGCAGGGACTTGATTTCGATTCTTGACAACGGTTGCGGAATGAACGAAGCAGACGCGCAACTGGCGGTGGAGCGACACGCAACAAGCAAAATTATTGATGAAGAAGATTTGTTTCGCATTCAGACTTTAGGTTTCCGCGGTGAAGCACTGGCGGCGATTGCGTCTGTTTCCCATTTTGAATTATTAACTTGTGAAGATGAAAAACAGGGTGCAACCAGAATTTTTATTACAGGCGGTTACCTTGAACAGATTGGGAAAATTGGTTTTCCACAAGGCACAAAAATAACCGTGGAAAGACTATTTTATAATACACCTGCCCGTCTGAAGTTTCTCAAAACTACTGCCACTGAACTTCAGCATATCCAGCAGCATCTAGTGCAAAAGTCACTCGCTCATCCACATATTCATTTCCGCTTGACTCATAACCATCAACTCCTGCTCAATCTGCCCGGTGGACAGCAATTACAAACCCGCATTCAGCAGCTTTTTGGTGAAGAGTTTAAGGAAATTTTGATGACAGTCAAACATGAAGAAACATATCTTCAGTATTCCGGCTTTATCTCATTTCCTTCAAAACCAAGGACCAGCCGACGCTGGCAATATATTTTTGTGAATGATCGCAATGTTAAATCGCCTTCAATCAACCATGGAATTTATGCTGGTTATGGAACTTTTCTGGGTAAAGGACAGCATCCCGTTTTTTTCCTGAATCTAAAAATAGATCCGACAGAAATCGACGTCAATGTACATCCGGCTAAGACAGAAATCCGCTTCCGCAACAACCAGTTGGTTCATACAATTTTGGCGGATCAAATTTCACGTGCACTGAAAGATGGTGCGAGCCGCAGGTTTTTTGGACGTGAACATTCACATTCACAAATGTCACGTACAGAAATTTCCGGACAAATTGAACTGCCGATGGAAGACGCGTTGACTCTGGAAAGTCAGTATACCGGAATGACTTTTCCAAAAAGGGAAAAACGCGTTACAGAGTCAAGAGATCTGCCGCCGCGGGGGGCGTTGAAAGCAAAACATACAACTGAGGCTTCCGCATTTTCAGCAGAAAAACCTCTTGCTGAAATCCGACCTGTTCCGGAAAGAAGACAGGATTACACTTCCGGAGAAATTACGAAGGCCTCTGATTCTGCTCCGGATAATCTTCCAGAGCATGAAATACGTAATCTGCGTTTGCTTTCACCATTGCCTCAAATGCCACAAAAAATACGTGTGCTAGGGCAGTTCCGTAAAACATACATCATGGCAGAAAACGATACAGGACTGCTCATGATTGAACAGCAGATCCTGCATGAACGTTTACTTTACGATTGTTATTCGGAGGCACTGCAAAAAAAAGAGGTTCCGGTGCAAGCTTTTCAGGCACCACTTTTAATTGAACTTTCACCGCAGGAATCCATTTTGTTGGAACAATCTCTGGAGCATTTGGAGCTTTCAGGATTTGCCATCAGTCCTTTCGGAGGAAGTACCTTTGCTGTGAATACGATTCCGGTAATTTTGAGCGCAGATCAATTGGAAAAAGTGATTCGGGAAATTATCGATCGGCTGGCACTTTTTGGTAAACGCGCTCAAGGTGACGAAATTATTCGTGATATTTGCGAAGTTATATCCGCGTATGCAACACTGCCTGCAGAGCAGGAACTGAGTCTGACTGAAATGGGAATTTTGCTGGCTCAGTGGGAAGAAATGGGCAGCCCAATGTCCTCCCGGAAAGATGTTCCGATACTGGTGGAGTTCTCCATACAGGAACTTGAAAGAAGGCTGAAGCGCTGAAGAAAACAAGCTTTTTTACCTTCAAATGCTTGAACCGTAAACTTAAGCTGCTGCAGTCTGGGGTTGAACGCAATAATGAATTGACTTGATCGTGTCGTGCTTTTGAGTGTTAGAATAAGCGGGGGGTTTTGTTAAATCGAATATTTAAAAAAATAAAATGTCAACAAATGAACAGCACCACAAACTAATAATTTTAGGTTCCGGTCCTGCCGGACTGACTGCAGCAATCTATGCTGCAAGAGCAATCTTAAAACCTGTAGTCGTCTCAGGACGTGAGGCAGGAGGCCAATTAATGATCACCTCGGATGTAGAGAATTATCCGGGTTTTCCAGAAGGCATCAAAGGTCCAGAAATGATGGCTCTCCTCAAAGCTCAGGCCGCACGATTCGGTACAGAATTTTTCAGCGGAGATGTGATCGATGTTGATTTTTCGCAGCGTCCTTTTAAACTTACGCTGGAAAATAAAGACAGTCTCAGCTGCGATTCTTTGATTATTTCAACGGGTGCTTCTGCACGTTGGCTGGGAATGGATTCCGAAAAAGAGTACAGTGGAAAGGGCGTTTCCGCCTGCGCGACCTGTGACGGTTTTTTCTTCCGTGATCAAGATGTTGCTGTTGTCGGCGGAGGAGATACTGCTTTGGAAGAAGCACTCTATTTGGCAAATATCTGTAAAAGTGTCACACTTATTCATCGACGTGATGAATTCCGGGGCAGCAAAATAATGCAGAAACGTGCCGTTGATCATGAGAAAATTTCAATTTTTTGGAATACTGTAATCGATGAAGTGCTTGGAAATCCAGTGGCCGGAATGACATCACTCAAAGTCAAAAATGTGAAAACCGAAAAAGTTACAGAACATCCGATCACAGGATTGTTCATTGCTATAGGTCACTTACCAAACACAAAATTGTTCAAAGATAAATTGGATTTGAACGAAAACGGTTATGTGAAAGTAACTCCTGGCACGACTTATACCTCTGTCGAAGGCGTTTTTGCTTCAGGAGATGTGCAGGATCATGTTTACCGTCAAGCCGTGACGGCAGCCGGTACAGGATGCATGGCGGCTATTGACGCAGAACGCTGGCTGGCGGAACAAACCGGCTGAACAATTTTACTGCTGCGGGAAAAACTCAAACAAAATTTTCCGCAGCGGAATTTTAATAAAAAACAAATGAAAAAATCAACAAAACATGAACAACAAATCTTTGCTGCTAATCATTGCAGCTCAATCGGCTGTAATGCTGGGACTGCTCTATACTCTCTGGGAACAGCTATCAAATGATTTATTAATAAATGAAAACACAGTCTTTTTTTTAGCAGCCTTTTCTATCGCAGTACTGATACTCGGACTTGTCCTGCAAACTAAAAAATCCAACACTTTTGTAGCAGGTGTTCGGGGTGTTGGAACAGTAAAATGGTTTAACCCAAACAAGGGTTTTGGTTTTATTGAACATGACAACGGGGACGATCTTTTTGTCCATCAGTCAGAAATTAGACAAGCCGGTTTTCGCTTTCTCAACCTCGGCGATCGTGTTGAATTTGAAGTAGGTTCAGGCAAAAAAGGACCTGTTGCCCTCAAAGTGATCCGCACAAAATCAGCAGATCCGGAAAATGTTCCTGATAATTACGAAGAGCCGGAAGAGTCTCCGCTTACACAACAAGTCCCAGAAACACAATTAAATTAACATGAATAAAGAAAAACTAGTTTTAGCATATTCCGGTGGTCTTGATACTTCCGTACTGGTTCATTGGCTTGATCAGCAAGGTTATGAGGTAATCGCACTTTGTCTTGATTTAGGTCAAAAAGTTGAAGATATTGATGCCATCCTCGAAAAAGGTAAAAAAGCCGGTGCAGCAAAAGTCCTAGTAGAAAATGTTGAAGAGGAATTTGTAAAGGATTACGTGTTGCCTTCCATTCATTGGAATGCACTTTATGAAGGAACTTATTTGCTGGGAACAGCATTAGCACGTCCTTTAATTTCGAAAAAACAGATTGAAGTTGCAGAGCGAGAAGGGGCGGTTGCAGTAGGCCACGGCGCTACCGGGAAGGGAAATGATCAGGTACGTTTTGAATTAAGCTACTATGCTTTAAAACCTGATATCCGAGTAGTTGCTCCCTGGAAAATTCCGGAATTTTACCAAAAATATCCCGGCCGTACCGAACTGCTGGCTTATGCAGAAAAATACGGAATTCCAGTAAAAGCTACCAAAGATCAGCCGTGGAGTTCTGATGAAAATCTAATGCACATAAGTTTTGAATCTGGTATGTTGGAAGATCCATGGCAGGAACCTCGGCAGGAAATGTTTGAGTTATCTCAGTCTCCTCAGGCGGCACCGGATGAAGCAAAGACTGTGCTGATTGAATTTGAAAAAGGAAATCCGGTTGCGGTTGACGGTCAGGAATATTCTCCGGCAAAGCTTTTGACGCACCTTAATGATGTGGGTGGTAAGCATGGAATAGGCCGGATCGATATGGTGGAATCCCGTTTTGTCGGTATGAAAAACCGGGGAGTTTATGAAACACCAGGAGGGACGATTTTACACATTGCGCACCGAGCGATGGAATCCATTACCTTAAACCGCGGTGTGATCAATCTCAAAGATTCACTCATGCCCCGTTTTGCGCAATTGACATACGATGGTTTTTGGTTTTCTCCGGAAATGGAAATTTTGCTCAACATGGTGCAGCAAACCCAGGAACCGGTCAACGGTACTGTTCGTCTGGAACTTTACAAGGGTAACTGCATGGTGACAGGCCGTAAGTCGCCTAACAGCCTCTATGATGAGGACATGGCTACAATGGAAGCTGATAATGGCGCGTATGATCCGAAAGACGCTATTGGTTTTATCAAACTACACGCGCTACCCTTGCGTATTCAAGCAGGTTTAAAAGCAAAATCAAAATAACAGTTACTGCTTTCTTTCAATTAAATTTCTTAACCATTAAGAAATATGAAGTTGCAAAAATTGTATCCTCTGCTCACACTGGTCTTTTTCCTGGCCACCTGTGTCCTGCTTTATCTGCAGTATTTTTTTGTTCCTGAAATATCCCCAATTCCAAACATTGCAGAAATTGAACTGAAAGTTGTAGCACAATCTCAGGAGATTCCTACAGAAGAACCTAAAATTACTGATGAAGAAATTCAACGTCTGCAGGATGTTGAAAATGAGCAGAAAGAACTTATTCTGCTCTTTGAACGGGTATCAGCTGATCTGAAAGACGCAAGTAGCTCCAAAAAAGTCTTAGCTCAACTTATGTTGGGTCGTTCTACTTTACGTGATTTTGGCAAACGTTTTTATAACTACAAGCTCTTCCGCAAATCAGGTGGTTTTTTGAGATATATGCGTCAAAAAACTAAGACCTATCTGAGCGATGGACAACTTGGGGTTAAGCCTTCAGGAATCAAGCAGAAAGATTTAGCCAAGTTCCGCAAGGAAATAACTAGCTGGCTCATGCTTCGCACTAACGAAGAGATCGAAGCAGTAGCGCGGTTTTTGAGTTTCTTCTTTGCGGAAACTCTTTATGACATACCAATGACCATGCTAGCTTCCAGGATGACTCCTGAACTGGAGGAAATAGATTTCAGCACACCGGTGCTGTTGGAAAATGTGCTGACGACTCCAAGCCGGGATGCCAACGGTGAGATGAATGAAAAAAAGCCGACCACTGTTACAAAATATTCGATGGCACAACAGTTCTTTTTCCGCAGAGGACCGAAAATAGCTGAAAGGGCTGTTGTCTTTTTAAAAGCTTACCTCAGTTATACTGATCTTTAATCTTTGCTGAAGTGTTAGTGAAAAGCTCTGCTTAATCTCACTGTAAATCAGCAAGATTAACAGATTCAGTTCGATTCAAAATTCCGTTTCACTCCTTTCCTAAAAGTTCCGCCAAATGAAAATCCGCGTTCTCAGTTCTGATGATGTTCGACAGGCACTGCCTATGAAAGCTGCCATTGAGGAAACCAAAAGAGCATTTAGCCGCTTATCAAGCGGTCGTGTTGAAATGCCGCTGCGCAGTCGTGTTCATATTCCGGAACAGGATGGCGTTCTTCTGACTATGCCGGCCGCGTTGTTGGACGATGGAGAAATGGCCGTGAAACTTGTGACTGTCTTTGGGAAAAATCCGATACGTGGTTTCCCCCTGATTCATGCAGTTGTGCTTGTGCTGGATGCAGAAAATGGACGAATCCTGTCTCTGATGGACGGTGAGGTACTAACTGCAGTCCGTACCGGTGCCGGTGTTGGTGCCGCGACTGATTTGCTCGCTTCTCCTGAAGCAAAAAGCGTAGCCATAATCGGCAGCGGGAAACAAGCTGGTGCACAACTGGATGCGGTTTGTAGTGTGCGTGAAATTCAACAGGCCTGGGTTTACAGTCCCAATCCAGAACACGCCCAACGTTTCGCACAAGAAATGTCCGGGGTAGGTTCAATTCCAAAAAATGTGAAAGCAGTTTCTTCATCAGCAAAAGCCTTAAAAGACGCAGACATTGTCTGCACCGCTACCACATCCACAACTCCGGTTATTTCATTTGAGCATCTCAAAACCGGTGCGCATGTAAACGCCGTTGGTTCATTTCAACCGACGATGCAGGAAATCGACTCGGAAACTATCCGCAATGCTCTTGTGGTTGTTGATTCCCGCGAATCCGCGCTGATTGAAACAGGAGATATAGTCACACCCATCAAACAGGGGTTGATTACTCCGGAGCATATACACTCGGAAATTGGAGAAATCATCAACGCTACAAAACACGGACGTTCCTCTCAAGATCAACTTACATTTTTCAAATCCTGCGGAGTTGCGGTGCAGGATGCCGTGACTGCCGCTATTGCCTTAAAAAACGCGGAACGCGACAATCTCGGAACGATTGCCAACTTATAAAAAATGTCCGGACTACCCAAAACGGCTGATGTTGTAATCCTCGGCGGAGGAGTTATGGGTGCGAGCACGGCATACCATCTGGCGAGCCGCGGACATACAAATATTCTATTGCTAGAGCGAGAATCTTTTTTTGGTACAGGAGCAACCGGACGTTGCGCCGGTGGTATTCGTCATCAGTTCAATACTGAAGTCAATATCCGACTTTCTCAAAAAAGCCTCACCATGATTGATGCTCTTGAGGAAGAAACTGGTCAGTCCGCGCTTGTGCGGAAATGCGGTTATTTGTTTGTCCTTTCTGATGAAAAGGACGTTTCCGTTTTCCAAAATTCGCTGAAACTTCAACTCTCACTAGGAGTAAAAACGGAATGGCTTTCCGGAGATGAAGTACGCCGATTGGCTGCACCGTGTGTGTTCCCGGATGCAATCGCTGGAACTTTTAACGCGGATGACGGACTTGCTGATCCAAACAGCATAGTGATGGGATACATCAACGCTGCCCGACGTCACGGCGCGGTCTGCCTAACAGATTGCTCCGCAACCGGGATTGAACTGGAAAAAAACAAAGTCCGGAAAGTTCGCACCAGCCTCGGAACAGTTGAAACCGAAACGGTCGTCAATGCCTGTGGTCCATGGAGCGCTTTTTTCGGAAATGAAATCGGTCTCGAAATTCCGGTCTCGCCGCTGCGTCGACAATGGTTTGTTACAGAAAATATCGCTGAACTACCTACCGAATTTCCATTTGTGATTGATTTCTCACAAAGCCTCTATTTTCATCGTGAAGCTTCCGGACTGCTCAGTGGAATGTCTAACCATAATCAGAAAATAGGTGCTGATCAGAGTATCGATCAAGCATGGGAAATGCGGCACATTGAAGCAGCGCTTAAACGTATGCCTTTGCTGGCAAACTCAGGAATAAAGGCCAGACAGGCCGGACTTTATGAACTAACACCGGATGCTCATCCAATCATCGGTTCCACGCTAGTTGAAGGTTTTTATTTGCTGACCGGTTTCTCGGGACATGGTTTCATGCAGGGGCCGATTTGTGGAAAACTGATGGCCGAAATTCTGATTGACGGTAAGGCAAGCACAGTTGATATCAGCATGCTGGATTATAAGCGTTTTGCGGAAAAGCGCCTGATCCCGGAATACAACGTTGTCTAAATCGTTTCCGGATTGCGCCCTTTTACTTTTTACCGTAAGCTGTATTAAACAAATATTATCGCATTTTTAAATAACCCAACCCCTCACTTAAAAATCGCTATGCTTAACGAAAATACAGTTGCAAAAATTTTTGAATCCGGAATCGAGCAGGGTGCGGACTTTACGGAAGTGTTTGTTGAGGACTCGGTTTCCTCTTCAATCAATTTGCTCGATCAGAAAATTGACGAGATTAATTCCTCTAATTCATTCGGCATCGGTATCCGTTTGCTTTACGGCAACGAAGCATATTACGGATACAGCAGTGATCCGGATGAAGCGAATCTGCTGAAATTGACAAAAAATTTGGGACAATCCCGCAAGGCCGGTCAAAGCAGCGGAGTGCAGCCCTTTGAACAACAAGCAGTGCAGGACATTCATCATGTTGCCATCAATCCGGAGACTGTGAGTAAGACTGAACGTGTTGATCTGTTGCGTAAACTGGATGAACTTACTCGGCGGCAGGGTCCGGAGGTCAGTCAGGTTAATGCAAACATGGCAGAGAAAAAACGCTCGGTGTTGATCGCCAACAGTGAAGGCTTGTGGACAGAAGATGCACGAAGTTATTCCCGGATGCGCCTTTCTGCGGTTGCTGAAAAAGGGGACGGGCCTCAAACCGCGTCTGAAAGTCCAGGAGTTTTAGGTGGTTATGAATTTTTCCAGCAGCTGAATTTAGACGAGTTAGCGGAAAATGCTGCGCAGTCCGCATTGCGTATGGCTGGTGCCGGATATATCGAAGGTGGAACAATGCCTGTGATTCTGGGGAACGGATTCGGCGGTGTGATTTTTCATGAAGCCTGCGGGCATCCTTTGGAAACAGAAGCGATCCGTAAAAATGCTTCGCCTTTTTGTGATAAAATCGGTGAGCGTGTTGGCCGGTCGATTCTGAACGCGATTGATGACGGAACCATTGCTAACAAATGGGGTTCCTGCAATGTGGACGACGAAGGAACTCCCACTCAAAAAACTGTCCTGATTGAAAACGGTATCCTCAAAAATTATCTCAGTGACCGTATCGGTGCCGGACAAGTCGGTATTCCTCGAAGTGGTTCCGCGAGACGTGAGTCCTATAAGTTTGCACCTGTTTCACGTATGAGAAACACCTTTATTGCTCCCGGTAAAGATAATTTTGAAGAAATGCTGCGCACCATAAAATTTGGCTTGTACGCCAAAAAAATGGGCGGCGGTTCTGTAAATCCCGGCACCGGTGAATTTAATTTTGCTGTTCAGGAAGGTTACGCCGTCCGGAACGGGAAAATCGCGGAACCTGTCAGAGGTGCCACTCTCATCGGCAAAGGTTTTGATGTCTTGTCACAAATCTCAATGATTGCCGATGATTTGGAATTAGCAGCCGGAATGTGCGGTGCAGCCAGCGGTTGGGTGCCGACTACTGTCGGACAACCGACGTTGAAAATTGACTCTATCCTTGTTGGCGGACGCTGATTCAACTTTTTTTAATTGCAGGTCAAAAATTAGCTAATAATAGTTGAGTGAGATATTTCAAAGAGTCAGTAGAAACTATGCCGCGTAAGGCATTGGAAGCACTGCAAATTGAAAAATTGCGTTCCATGTTGAAACAAATTTACGGGCGCAACCGTTTTTATACTGACAAGTTGGATGCTGCGGGAATTCATCCGGAATCGATCAAGACTCTGGAAGATTTTAAAAGTTTGCCGCTGACGAGTAAAGCAGAGTTGGTGCAGGCTCAAAGTGATGCCTTGCCTTTCGGAAGTAACACAACATTTGAAGAATCCGCCTATTCCCGTTTTCACCAGACATCCGGAACCTCAGGAACGCCTTTGCGTGTTTTGGACACACCTGAAAGCTGGGACTGGTGGGGTCGTTGCTGGGGGCATGTTCTGGCCGGCGCGGGTTTGACGGAAAATGACCGTCTGTTTGTACCGTTTTCTTTTGGACCGTTTATCGGTTTCTGGGCTGCGGTAGAAGGTGCGCGAAAGATCAATGCGTTGATGATTCCTGGCGGAGGGCGAGACTCACTGCAACGTTTGCACTTGATGAAAGAACTCGGTACAACGGCCATGTGCTGCACCCCTACTTATGCTTTGCGTCTGGCTGAAGTGGCACAGGAATCCGGTTTTGATTTGAGCGAGATCCCATTGCAAACCTTGATTCACGCCGGGGAACCGGGAGCAAATGTTCCTGCCACAAAAGCGCGTATTGAATCAGTTTGGAATGCGAAATGTTACGACCACGCTGGTGCTTCTGAAATCGGCGCGCACAGTTTTGAATGCGAGGTTCAACCAAACGGAACGCACATAACAGAAAGCGAATTCATCGTAGAAGTCCTGAATCCGGAAACACAGGAAGTTGTTCCGGAGGGCGAACAGGGTGAGTTGATCATCACCAATTTAGGTCGCATCGGTTATCCGGTTATCCGTTACCGTTCCGGAGATCTGGTGGTGCTGAATCAGCAAAAATGCGCCTGCGGACGCAGCTTTGCACGTTTCGAAGGAGGTGTTTTAGCACGTGCGGATGACATGGTGGTTGTACGCGGAATTAATGTTTTTCCTAGTGCGGTTGAAAATTTGGTACGTCAATGTGAGACAGTAGAAGAATTCCGGATCACTGTTTCCACTAATCGTGAAATGGCTAATTTGGCAATTGAACTTGAACTAAGTAAAACTGCAAATCCGGAAAGTGCCAGAAAAACTGTGGATCAGGCAATACAAAATGAATTGAGTCTGCGTCCTGAAATAACATTTGTACCTTCCGGAAGTCTGCCGCGTTTTGAAATGAAGGCCAAACGTTTTCATCTGAAAAACAATTAGACAGATTTACTAGCTTTTATTACCACTTATCATTACGGATAAAAACAGTTTTATAATTTCCGTGACCGTCTGCTTAAAACATTTGCAGATAACACACAGGAAGACGAAAAATGAAACAATTGCTGACTTTAAAAATAAACGGCGAGTCCCACGAGGTTTGGACTTCCACGCACAAAACTTTGCTGGAAGTGTTACGTGAAGATTTACAGCTCACTGGAACCAAACACGGATGCGAACTTGGTGAATGCGGCGCATGTACAGTGCTGATCGAAGGTGAACCTGTTTTGGCCTGTCTCATCCTGCCCGTTGAAGTTCAGGGTCGGGATATCCAGACCATAGAGGGTTTGGCGGAATCCGGAAGTTCAGCGGCTGAGCTAAAACCTCATCCACTGCAGACGGCTTTTGCAGAACAGGGGGCATCACAATGCGGTTATTGTTCTCCTGGAATGCTGATGACCGCAAAAGCCTTGCTGGACAAAAATTCAAAATCCGCTTTGAAAATAACGCTAGACCGTCAAGCAATTCGGCATGCTCTCTCCGGAAATTTGTGCCGTTGTACAGGTTACTCAAAAATTATAGAGGCGATAGAACAGGCTTCTAAACAAGTATGACTAAGTTTTAAAAAGTCATAAAAACGTCTCATTTCGAGCGAAGTGAAAAATCTGTTTAGACTCTGCTCAAGCTGCAACTTGTAATAATTAATAACAGTTTGAATTAGACGCTCTACCAGCAAATAAAAACAGTTTAAGTTTTTCAGACATGACTATGAGTAAAAGCAACAATTATCAATGGATCGGCAAGTCATGGGATCAAGTAGACGGATTGGCCAAAGCCAAAGGTGAAACCGTCTATGCAGACGATTTGTTTTTGCCAAGGATGCTTTATGCTAAAATGCTGCGTAGTCCTCATCCGCATGCACGTATCAAAAATATTGATCTGACAAAAGCATTGAAACGCCCGGGTGTAATTGCAGCGTTGACCGGCAAGGATGTGCCGATACCTTTCGGGATTTTGCCTGTCAGTCAGGATGAAGAAGCCTTGTGCGTGGAAAAAGTGCGCATGATCGGTGATCCGGTGGCAGCAATCGCGGCCATTGACGAAGAAACCGCAGAAGCCGCGTTGGAAGATATTGTGGTGGAATATGAACTTTTGCCTTCCATTTTGTCGATTGAAGACGGATTGAAGCAGTTGGAAGAATTGGAACTTGCTGATGCACAAATTCACGCATACGCGGATTCCGGAAATATTCACAAACAGGTCGCTCTCGAATTTGGTGATACGGATGCTGGATTTGCGGAAGCAGATCATGTGCGAGAAGAGCTTTATTATTATGAAGGCAACACACATTTGCCGATGGAACAGCATGCATCGGTCGCACAGCACGGTGCGGACGGGCGCGTCACCCTTTGGTCTTCCACGCAAACTCCGCATTATGTACACCGTGCTTTAGCCAAAGTACTTGAAATGCCCGCCAGTCAGATTCGTGTAATCGCAACTCCGGTCGGCGGCGGATTTGGCGGCAAGACGGATCCGTTTCAGCACGAGATTGTCGTTTGCAAATTGGCGATGATGACTGGGCGTCCAGTAAAAATGACGTTAACGCGCGAAGAAGTTTTTTACACGCATCGGGGACGGCATCCGGTTTTGATGTGGGTCAAAGCGGGTATGAAATCAGACGGTTCGATTACGGCATTGCATTTCCGCAATTTTCTGGATGGTGGTGCTTACGGAAGTTATGGAGTGGCGAGCACCTTTTACACGGGCGCGCTGCAGACAGTGACTTATCCGATAGCAAATTATAAATTTGAAGCAATGCGAGTTTTTACCAACAAAGCACCGTGTGGTCCCAAACGAGGTCACGGTACCCCGCAACCGCGTTTTGCACTTGAAGTCCTGCTCGATAAATTCGCGGAAGATTTAGGGCTCGATCCGAGCGAATTACGTTTGCGTCATTTGATGCCGGATAACAGCTTAACCGTGAATCACCTCACCGTGACTACCAATGGTTTAGGGGAATGTCTGCGTAAAGTCACGGCAGCGTCCGGATTCCAGCAACGCCGAATCGAATCTTCTCCTGGAAAAGGTTTCGGGCTGGGATGCGGTTCTTATCTGAGCGGTGCTGGACTGCCGATTTACTGGAACAAAATGCCGCATTCCGGGGTGCAGATTAAAATTGACCGCGGCGGTGGAGTGACAGTTTTTTGCGGAAGCACCGACATCGGACAGGGTTCAAATTCTGTGCTGGCCGGAATCGTGGCAGAGGAGTTAGGAATTCATCTGCAGCATGTGATTGTCGTCACTGCGGATACTGACCTGACACCAGTTGATTTAGGCAGTTATTCCAGCCGTGTAACACTGATGACAGGCAATGCCGCAATTGCCGCGGCACGGCCATTACGCGAGAAAATTCTCAGTGCCGCTGCTGAAGTAATGAAAATTCCAGCCACAGAATTAACGATCCGCAAAGGAAAAGTTGCTAAGCTGAATGGCAGCGGTGAATCTGTTTCTTTTTTGGACGCAATTCAATGGGCGGAAGCAAAATTTGGAACTCTCGGTTCAGTTGGAAGTTACACGCCTCCACGCCGTGGTGGAAAATTCAAAGGCGCTGGGGTAGGGCCGTCACCAAACTACAGCTATTCCGCCTGTGTTGCCGAGGTGACATGTGATCCGGAAAGCGGTCTGTACAAAGTAGACAAACTCTGGCTCGCACATGATATTGGACAGGCAATCAACGAAAAGCTGGTCATCGGTCAAGTTGAAGGCGGCGCATACATGGGGTTGAGTGAGGCGATGATGGAAGAACAGGTTTATCGGACAGGAAAATCTGCATCTTCCGGAGGCATCGGTCCTGCCGGACTACACAAAATCCCGTCAATGCTCGATTACAAAAGTTTGACCTCACTGGATATGCCGGAAATTGAAACGATTTTAGTGGAAACACATGATCCTGAAGGCCCATATGGTGCGAAGGAGGCAGGTCAAGGACCTTTGCTGCCGATCATGCCTGCAATCGCAAACGCGATTTACAATGCAGTCGGTGTACGGGTTGACGAAGTTCCGATAACTGCGGAAAAGATATTTCAGGGTTTGCAGGATTTAAAAAAAGGTAAATCCGGCAGGATCGGTCCAAAGAAATTCCCAAGTATAAAATTCCCGGAAGCACTCCATGTAGAGCCACCGTAGTGAAAATTGACTAAATTTGTGATAATTGCTGCCGTTCTAATAAGTTCTAAATATTCGTCATTTCGAGTACCGCACAGGGTAAAACCTGAATCCAGAGGGACTACTTCAATTCTGCTGTTCAACTTGATTTGAAAGCAGGATTCCAGACCAAGTCCAGGATCACAAAACAAAATATTTCAGCGAACCTAATTATTTTTGATAATTTTAAATGATGTAAGATATAGACATGAAAAACATAAGATGAAACTTACTATTTGGAAAAAGTGTTTAGTTAGTATTTTCTGTTGCTGTTTTTTTTCTGCAGCAGCATTCGCACACATGCACGAACGCCGTCAGGATCAATTTGACAAAACACCAGGATTATTTGTTGTTCCTGCACCGTATTCCATTCCCGGAATTGGCAAGGGGCTTTTTGTGATTGGATATCTGGGGAATATCGCCGAAACGACGACTGATGTTTTCGGCATGGGTTTCGTGGGAGAAGGTCAAGGATTATTTGCGTCTGTCGATGAACTCTTTGTGATTCCAGACTGGACTTACCTCGCCATGACTCAAGGCAAGATGATGCGTTTTGGTCAGAATGTGTACGGCAGCCGCGGGATGAAAAGCGAAAAAAATGACTTCAACATTTATGTTGGCGAAGATTTTACCTTTTATAATTATGAGTTTGTCTTAACACATTTTGATCGGAGAATAGAACTGGCCTATGGATTTAATGGAGGTAGTGGAGAATTTGTGGAAATCAATGATTATAAAGGTGAATTGATACAAAAACTGGCTTCTCCGATTGAAGTCGATTTCACTCAAAAACACCTGCAGTTGAAATTAGACTTTACCGACGATTATGGGGATCCGAGGAACGGTCTGAATCTTCGGATCTTAAGGGACAGCTTTCCATCCGTAAATCAAGGGGCGGAGTATGACTCGATGACCTTTGCGTTAACGTATTATCTGCCGATCCCTGAAGACAATACCTTGGCATTTCATTATTTCCGCTCTGACGCATATGTCAGTCAGCCAGGAAATACGGATTTGGAATCACTAAAAACCACACAGGGTTTTTATGCCTGCGGAGGAATAGCTACATGTGAAGCTGCAACTCTCAAAAGTGCGCAAAATCAACTCAATGCCAACAAGAACGGTTCTTCCAAATCTCTCGGTGGTGCCGACCGTTTACGTTCATATCCGCTTAGCCGTTACCAGTCGGCGCACACATTATTTTACGGAACAGAACTACGTTGGAACTTTAGTACAGAAAATACAAAGCTGGATTATTTGCTGCTGCAGGATGTTCAACAGGCGCTTCAAGCAGTATTTTTTTGGGAACAAGGCAGTGTCGCGGAAGAAGCGAGTCAAATTGGGGAAACGATCCGAAGTTCTTACGGAAGTGGAATTCGCCTGGTTACAAAATCCGGATCAGTTTATAAATTTGAAATGGCGACCGGAGACGAAGGCGCGGAAATGATCCTGTTCTTTGAATATCCTTGGATCGGTCTTTTCGGTTCCTGATTTTAAAATAACCAATAATTACATAATATCCATGTTACGTTTACCCCCTTTTGAATATCATGCTCCAAGCAACATCGCGGAAGCCGTTGCCTTGAAAGCAGAACACGGAGCTTCGGCGATGTATTCCGCCGGTGGGACAGACTTGTTTCCAAACATGAAACGTCGTCAGTTCACGCCGCAAAATCTGATAGCTTTAGCGGATTTGCAGGAACTACGTACCATTTCCGAGGAAAAATCAGCGAATGGATTGCTCATCGGTTCCGGAGTTTCCTTGACAGAAGTGGCGCAGCATGCGGAAATCCGCAGACGTTTTCCAGCATTAGCTCAGGCGGCGGCTTTAGTTTCTACACCGCAGTTAAGGAATATGGGAACGCTTGGCGGAAATTTGTGTCTGGACACACGCTGCAACTATTACAATCAAACATTCCAATGGCGTAAGGCATTAGGTTTTTGCCTGAAAAAAGAAGGTGACACCTGCTGGGTAGCACTCAGCAGTCCGAAATGTCTGGCGGTTTCATCGTCGGACTGCGCTCCTGTCGTACTTGCGCTGAACGCAGAATTTAATTTAGCAGGTCCGGAAGGTCAACGCACGGTTGCGGCAGCAATGTTTTATAAAAATGACGGTGCAGATTTTCTTAACAAAACTCCGGACGAACTGCTCGTTTCCATTCGCCTGCCTGAACATGAAGGCTGGAAAATGAATTACAAAAAATTACGCAGACGTGACTCAATAGATTTCCCAATTCTGGGTGTGGCTGTGGCTATACGTCTTAATAATTCCGCAGAATCCGGTGACGCCGGCAGGTCCATTGACGCTGAAAAGACAGGTTCCACACTTGATTGTGCTGAAATAAGAATTGTTTTAGGTGCTGTCGCTTCAGCTCCTCTACGGGCCTATGAAGCAGAAAAAATGCTGGTTGGGGAAAGACTCACTACTGAGCGGATTGCAGCCGCGGCTCAGCTTGCGGCAAAGTTGGCGAAACCAATGGACAATACGGATATGACCCTGGGCTTCCGGAAAAAAATGGTAACACGTTTTGTGGAAGAAGCCTTGAAAGAGGCGCTTGAAAATTAACTAAAAGGCTATTCGGAACATGAAATCTGTACAGGAATTTAGTTGATACAGTTTTTGCTAAACCAGCAAATCCAGTACATCAAGAGGATCTTTGACAATAGCCTTGGCACCATTATCCCGCAACTCTTCCTCAGAGCGGAAGCCCCAAAGAACACCTACAGAGAAACAACCAGCAGCGACAGAGGTTTGCATGTCAGTCGCAGTATCACCTAAATAAATAAAAGAGCCTGTAGGGATTTCCAGTTTTTCACAAATTTCCAACATTGCTGTAGGATCAGGCTTAGGCGGGACTCCTTCGCGTTGACCTAAAATCATTTCAAAGTTCCAGCTAGGTAAAAGTTTATTTACTGCAAGTAGAGTAAATTCGTGAGGTTTATTTGAGAGCACCGTCAATTTAAGTTTACGACGATACAATGTGTCCAGCAATTCAGTAATATTTTTGTATGGAACAGTTTGTTCGTCCCAGCACTCACGGTAGGTTGTTTCAAAATCCTGCCGGCATTCTTCTATGAGGGATTCGGTACGGACTTCTTCAGGAAGGACACGGGTCATCAGCATTTTCGCTCCCTCACCCACAAAGTAGCGATATGCTTCCTCAGGGTGTTGCGGGTACCCGCGTTTTAAAAGTATTTTGTTTGTGCAATTTGCCAAGTCGGCTAAACTGTCAAGCAATGTACCGTCTAAATCAAAGCAAGCTGCCTTAAAATGCATGAAGGTTGTGTTGAATTAATTTTTGTTATTTAACTCGTCACGCCAAACTTTAGAAGGATGAAAAGTCACTACACGACGTGCAGAAATTTCATAATCCCTTTTTGATTTCGGGTCACGTCCGGGACGGGACTTTTTGTCGCGTAACTCAAACTTGCCTAATCCTGTGATGAGCACATCCTCACCTTTTTCTAATTTTTCTTTGATCATTTCTAACATATCGTTGACCAATTTTTCTGCTTCACCGAACTGTAAGTCAGTCCCAAGCTGGATTGCTCTCACGATGTCGACTTTTACCATTCGCTCCCCCGATTTTTCTTAAAATTTATGGATTTGTTTTGTTGATATTTGTTAATTACACCCGCCTGAATCCTCATCCAAAGACGTCTTTAACTTCTTCCAGAAGCTCGGATTAGCGTAGACATTGAGAACGCTGTAGACATACTATAACTATGAGAAACGTCTTCTACAATACATTTATTTAAAAATATTAATTAAATCAATTTATAATAGTAATTCACAATCCTGCAGAATTAAAAATAGCAAAGCAGCTGTATTGTTCATGTTTTCTCAATAATGTTCAAAAGGTTGGACATTGACCTAATATTTTATCTATAGTTAAAAGTCACAGCTTTGCCACCGAATTACACCAGAGGAGCAATCAGCCATGTTTTTCAAGCGACACAAAACCCTCGCCGTACTGGGTGTTGTCATAATATTTTTGTTAATTTTCACTTTGTATTTCCAGCAAAAGAAGCTAGAAGAACTACAAAATGAACTCAGCAAAGTTGAACTGCAGGATGTCAGGATAGGCGCAGGCACTTCGAAAGGCAAGTTGGGAACAGCGATTTTTGGTGTAATTATAAATAAAGGTGAGCAAACGATTAAAATTGCGACAATGAGTGTAGAGTTTTTTGATGAAGCAGGAGAACTTTCAACGGTACACAAATTTTTTCCTGTGAACAATTATTCATTCAGTGATTCTGCTGCATTGGAACCAGCACAGTCAAAAGAGTTTGGTTTTCCGATAGACGAAATTGTTCCGGAAAACTGGGGAGGCACTATCACGTCCAAGCTGATCGATTTAAAATTTAAATAAAAAACGGAGAAAAAATGTCCACGCCTCTTTGGCAGCCAAGTCAGCAAGAAATAGATAAAACCCTGCTCACACATTTTTCGAAGAAAATTCAGCAAAAGTACAAACTGCCGAATATCGAATATTCGACACTGCACAAATGGTCAATTGAGTTTCCGGAACTTTTCTGGGAAGAAGTCTGGCGTGATTGTGAGGTGCGCTGCTCCGTACCCTGGAATAAAGTGATGAGTAAAACAGGCTTCAGTGAAAAGATCGGAACTGAACCTTCAGGCTGGTTTACAGGAGCAAGGTTGAATTTTGCAGAAAATTTACTGGCACAGGGAAAGGCGGAAAATGAAGCACTTTGTTTTATTGGTGAAGACGCTTCAACACGTTCGCTGAGTTATGCAGAGTTGCGAAAAGCGGTGGAGCAATGTGCATCCGGAATGAAAACTCTCGGAGTTAGAGCAAATGACAGGGTGGCGGCGGTGCTGCCGAACTGTCCTGAAGCGGTTATCGGCATGCTGGCAGCTGCGAGTCTGGGCGCAATTTGGTCTTCCTGTTCACCTGATTTTGGTATTAACGGGATCTACGACCGACTGGGACAGATTTCACCTAAAATTTTAATCACTGTCAATGCCTACAACTACAACGGTAAAGAACACCAATGTCTGGATAAAATCCGTGAAATAAGTCAACGCATTCCCTCCATTGAAGCTGTGTTCGTTGTAGCCTTTACTGAAACTCCGCTGGAGATGCAGGGCAAAGAACAGTCTTGGGAAGACCTGCTCGATACTTCCGCAGGACCTTTAACATTCGCACAACTGCCTTTTGATCATCCGCTTTACATTCTTTATTCATCAGGAACTACCGGTTTACCGAAATCTATTGTACACGGTGCCGGTGGAACCCTGCTCAAGCATCTGACAGAACACCGTTATCACGCGGATGTACAGCCCGGTGATCGTCTGTTTTATTTTACCACCTGCGGCTGGATGATGTGGAACTGGCTGGCGAGTGGTCTTGCGTCAGGTGCAACACTGATCTTGTATGACGGCGCACCTGGATTCCCGGACATGGGTCGGATGTGGCGTTTAATAGATGATCAGCAGATTACGCATTTTGGCACAAGCCCGAAATTCCTGGGTGCGGTAAACAAAGCCGCTTACTCACCAAAAGCAAATAATCAGCTGGATTCCCTGCGGGTGATTTTATCAACTGGATCTCCGCTGCCGGCGGATTTGTTCTCATGGGTTTATGCGGAAGTTGCTTCGGTAGTGCTGATGTCTGTCGCAGGCGGAACAGATATTGTCGGTTGTTTCATGGGCGGTAATCCTAATCTTCCCGTTTACTCTGAGGAACTTCAGTGCAAAAGTCTGGGTATGGATATTCTTGCCTATAATCCTGAAGGAAAATCCGTAGTTTGTGAAAAAGGTGAGCTGGTTTGTGCCACCCCTTTTCCATCAACACCAATCTATTTCTGGAATGATAAAGCTGCTGATAAATATCATCAGGCCTACTTTGACCAGTTCCCCGGAGTTTGGACACATGGTGATTTTATCGAAATTACGGAACGCGGTGGTGTGATTGTTTTCGGGAGAAGCGATACTGTGCTGAATCCCGCAGGAGTACGGATTGGCACTTCTGAAATCTATCGTCCAGTGGAGGAAATGCCGGAGATAATGGACAGTCTCGTTATTGCACAGCCCTGGGAAAGTGATGTTAGAATCGTGCTGTTTGTGGTTATACGTGACGGACTTCAGCTTGATGGTGAACTGGTAGCAAAAATAAAAGCGGCTGTTCGGCGTGACAATACTCCGCGTCATGTGCCGTCACTGATATTAGCAATTCCGGAAGTGCCGCGCACGATCAGTGGAAAAAAAGTGGAAAAAGCTGCTTTGCAGACGATTAAAAACGAAATTGTTGAAAATACCGCTGCTCTTGCTAATCCGGAAAGTTTGGACTATTTTTCAAAATTAAGTGAAGAATTGAGCCACTGAAAAGCAAAACTGCTCAACTCTTATTCTTATTCGAAACTTCGTAGACACGATCGCGGAGTGTTTTCAGGAGATCCAGAATTGGCATGTCAGGAATTTCTGACCACTCCATCAGTTTGAGCACATAATTTTTCAAACGCTTCCGGGATAATCCGCGTTTTTCCCAACCGGCATAGACTTCCTCAATTTCTCCTGGTAATGGTCTGCCGTCTAAAGTACGTCGTAAAAGAAATTTCAGCGTGCTGTCAGCATACTGCCTCACGAATTTTTCCAGCGAAGCATTTGTTATTCTTTTGCTCCCAAACACCACATCGTCATCTTCAGTATCATCCTGCAGCAAGCCATCTTCATCATCTTCAATAAACTCCTCGTCTGCAGCGTCATCGAGGTCATTCAGTAGGTCCGCGGAAGAAAGGCTCGCTTGAGGTGCTTGAACTGTTGAATTATCGTCAAAAATAGCACTTGCTGAAATCTCCTCAGTTTCTTTATCTCCTTCATCCTCAGTTTCTTTATCTCCTTCATCATCAGTTTCTTTATCTCCTTCATCATCAGTTTCTTTATCTCCTTCATCCTCAGTTTCTTCAGCTTCATCCTCAGTTTCTTTATCTCCTTCATCCTCAGTTTCTTCAGCTTCATCATCAGTTTCTTTATCATCCTCTGCACTAGGAATTACGGAAGAATTTAATTCCCGCAGATTATCCTCTGGAACTTCCTCTGCAATATTTTCCTCAGCTATTTCAGCAGAGGATGCTTCAGCAAATTGTTCAAAAACAGGTTCAAGAATAAATTCATTTTGCTGACCCTGCTCATCGGTGACATACGTGATTTCAGGTTCGTCATCTTCAACAATTTTTTCTGGATTTTGATTTATGTCAGGTAAAATAACTGCCGGAGCTTTTACGGCAGATGAGCTTTGTTTTGAGGGACGGATAAAAATTATTGGAGTTGATTGAAGCTCTTGTGTTTTTTCTCGAGGCAGAAGACTTTCCGGAGAAACTCCGCGGGTCTTAGCGATATGCTTCATGAATCCCTTAACCAGTTCACGTCCTTCAAGGCGTTCCTGAAGTTGACTTCTTAACTGCATCAAGTCTTCCAGTTTGTATTTCGTTGTTGAAAAATCCGGTTCCTCTGCAACATCTTCGGATACTGTCTGCTGCTTTGCTAAAATCAGGCTGTGGTAGGTTTCAATGTACAAGAGCAGATCATACAGTGCATGTTTTTCAGGCTTACGCAGAGCTTGCGCGATGTTATAACGAATATTGAAATGATGATGTTTACCTTTTGCTAACTGACCAAACGCTTTCAAAATTCGCAGACAAAGTTTTTTTTGCAGCATTTCCGCAGACCAGCCGAAATTATTCAGATAATCATTAAAACTGTTGAAGCGATTCCTCGGGACGAGTTCACACAGTATTTCTGCTTCCTGAGCAAAAAAGTCACGTATCACCGAGTTGCCGGCTTCAAGCTCAGTTTCAGTCGAATCATGAAAAACAAAGCCCGAACGAAAAAGGTGCTCGCAGAGTTGAATCAGCAGAGATTCCTGATCCGGAAGTCGGGGATCAAAATGTACGTTGAACTGCCGGATGGTTACATTACGATGCATTAGACGTAGATAGTTTATTGATTATAAATTAAGTCACAACTCAAGATAACTTAATATCCTCGGCTCGGCAACCCCGGATTTACAATTTAAAGAGTTCTTAAGTTAGGATCTCATTCTAAGAAGTCTGTGCAGCAATTTCTTAGAATTGCATTGAAATTCATCAAGTATTTTTCTAAAATGACTATTCGAGAATCACCCTGTAAAACAAGCTTAAAAACTGTTGGATTAATTTGTTTTCGTATCAAAAGCAAAGGCAGTTAGACATTTGTACAGTAATAAATAATTTTAGCATTTAAAAAATGAAATGATCAGCATTGCTGACTTAGCCATGCAGTATGGCAAAAAGACTCTTTTTGAAAAATCTACAGTCACTTTTGATCCCGGAAAAAGTTATGGACTTGTAGGAGCAAACGGTTCCGGAAAATCCACTCTGCTGCGTTTGATAACCGGTGAAGAAAAACCTTATTCCGGAACAATTTCCGTTCCACGTGATTTGAAAGTAGGTGTACTACAGCAGGATCATTTCAAGTTTGAAAACAATCGTGTAATTGATGTGGTACTGCGTGGACGGCCGGTCTTGTGTGAAGCGCTTTTTGAGAAGGAGAGACTGCTTGAGTCAGAAAATTTTGACGCAAAAACCGGACACCGGCTGGGGCAATTGGAAGAAATAATTGCCGAAGAAGACGGTTATGTAGCGGAACCTTTTGCTGCAGAATTATTGTCCGGACTCGGTATCGGTGAGCGTTATCACACCGGTCCGATGAATGCGCTTTCGGGTGGTTTTAAATTGCGTGTGCTGTTGGCACAGTTGCTTTTCCAACAACCTGATGTGCTGCTGCTTGATGAACCAACAAACCACCTTGATATTGTTTCAATCCTCTGGCTGGAAAAATATTTATGTTCACAGTTCGAAGGCACATTGATCTTTATTTCGCATGACCGGAATTTTTTAAATGCAGTTGCAGGATATATCGTTGACATAGATTACGAAGAATTACGACTTTACACAGGCAACTATGAACAATTTCTTGAAGCAAAGGTGCTGGCAGAAACACAAAAACTGAAAGAAATAAAAAGTTATGAACGTAAAACTGCAGAGCTGCAGTCTTTTGTCGATCGCTTCCGCGCAAAAGCTACCAAAGCCAGGCAAGCTCAGTCACGAGTAAAACAACTCGATAAAATGGATGTGCCTGAAGTAAAACGTTCCTCGCGTGTCTCTCCTGATTTAAAATTCGTACAGTCACGACCTTCCGGAAGAACTGTACTTACTGTCAAAAATGTGAGCAAAACATTTGCTGATACAGAAGTTCTGAAAAATATTTCTTTTGAAGTTCAGCGCGGAGAAAAAGTCGCGATCATAGGTCCAAACGGTATTGGAAAGTCGACTTTGCTGAAAATAATTCTGGATCAGCTGACTGCAGACGAAGGTACTTTCGAGTGGGGTTATGAGGCACATACATCTTATTTCGCGCAGGATCACCACGCGCAACTGCGTGGGAAAATAAGTGCTTATGACTGGCTTTATGCAACTGCACCACATGAACCGATCGGAGTAATCCGCGGATTACTCGGACGTGTTTTGTTTTCCGGTGATGAGGCCCTTAAACAGGTTTCTGCCTTGAGTGGCGGAGAATCCGCACGTTTGCTTTTTGCACGTATAATGCTGGAAAAACGGAATATTCTGATCCTCGACGAACCTACAAACCACATGGATCTTGAAGGGGTCGCTGCACTGGGCGATGCGATACAAGCATTTGAAGGTACTGTGCTGGTAGTCAGTCACTATCGGCATTTTGTCTCAAAAGTGGCAACGCATATCCTCGAGTTAACTCCTAACGGTGTCAGAGATTTTGCAGGAAGTTATCAGGAATATCTCGAAAAATTTGGCGATGATCATCTCAACCGCGAGCAACCACTTTCGACGACAATAGCACAAACTGCCGCGCCGCAATCAGCAACACAGGAATTGAGTTATGATAAACGTAAAAAAATGCAGCGTGAAATTTCTAAATTGAAAAAACAGGCGACACGTTTTGAAAGTTTGGTTGAAGAGACTGAACTAAAAATTTCTGCAATTGAAGCGAAATTTAGTCTTGAAGATTTTTACCAGCAAACGTCTCCGGATGAAGTCCAAAAATTGCAAACCGAAAAAGGCGAATTGAATGATCAACTCTCAAAAAATCTCCGACAGTGGGAGACGTCTTCGCAAAATTTGGAAAGTTTAGAAGAACGTTTCAGCGCTTAATTTTCCTGCAAAGCGCAGGGCATGTTTTAAATCATGTTCTTTTTTTTAAACATGCATTGAGAGAGCTTTACTCTGGACATTAAGTATGTTTAAGATGCAGTAGCATTTTTTCAAGCAAGTGTTTTTTTGATTATTGGCAGAAATGCCGCGAAATGATGTACAATAGACCATTATTAATTACTAAAGAGGTCCAAATGCGAAATATAAAGTCTTTTTTAAAGTCCGTAATCACAGGACTATTGGTTGTTGTTTTGCTGATGGTGACTTTTAGCAACACTACCTTTGCTCAAACAGCAGCGGAAAAAGCGGAAGAGTCATGGAATTTGCGTCAGACGGAAATTGAGCAGCTTTATCAGGAAGGCAATCTCAATGGTGCTTTGGATTCTGCACAACAAGCAGTAAGTCTCGCGGAAACCGCTTTTGGCTCAGGTTCCTTAAAAGCTATTTCAAGTTTAATGCTGCTGGCGCAAATTCATACAGAACTGGACCAGCTGGAAGAGGCGAACCAGATTTACCAACTGACACTTGAAACCAGCGTTGCCTCTTTTGGAGAAACTGCAACCGAGACATTGTCGGTACTTGATAATTACGGAGAATTTCTCAATTCGATTGATCCTGAAATGGCGGAACCGGTGTTACAGGAAGCCCTCCGGCTTTCTCCGGCAGAAGATCCGCAACGTGCCTTCAGGATGAAAGCAGCAGCCCTGAATTTACAGGAGTTGGGACGTATCGCGGAAGCAGAGGATATGCTCAGTCAGGCACTGAAAGCATTTAAAACTATTTTGGGAGAAAAAGATGCTGACACGCTTGCTGCAATGGTCAAGTTAGCGCAGTTGTATCTTGCTCAAGGAAAGTTAAAAGAAGCTCAGACATTATTTGAAACAGCACTGCCTTTGATGCGTGAAGTTCTCGAAGAAACAAATTTTTTAATTTTAGAGAGCAAGGAAAATCTTGCAGAAGTCTATCGTCAGCAGGGTAAATATTCACAGGCTGAAACCTTATTTTTACAAAGTCTTCAGGGAGCAGTTGCAGAATACGGAGAAGAAGATCCGTTGGTTGTGCAGATCAAAAGTCATTTGGCTCAGCTTTATGAAGATACAGGCAAGCTTAAAAAAGCTTTATCGTTTCATCAGCAGGTTTACGAAATTGATCTGGTTTTACTTGGAGAAGAACATCCAAACACTGCGGGTGACCTGAATAATCTGGCCAGCGTCCGCCGTCGACTCGGTGATTACCAAAAAGCTGAAAAACTGTTCCGGAAATCCCTGAGCGTGATGGTAAAAGCACTGGGTGAAGAATCCCCACAGTCCGTTTCTGTGATGAATAACCTGGCCTTATTACTTGAAAATCAAGGTCTGTATGATGAAGCAGAACCACTTTTCAAAAAAGCATTTGCCATCTCAGGAAAAATTCAGGGTGAGCGTCATCCCACCACACTTGCTTTGCTTAACAACCTGGCTTTCCTGTATGAATCTCAAGGAGACTTTGAACGTTCGGAAATGAATTATAAAAAAGTAATTCAATTCAATACAAAGGTTTTTGGGGAAACACACACCAACACACTGTCCAATCAAAACAACTTAGCATACCTTTTCCTGCGTGATAAACGTTTTGAGGAGGCACGACCAATTTTTACAAAAGTTCACAGGATGTGGAGCGAACAGCTGGGTGCTGATCATCAAAACACCTTGAAAGCCTTAAACAATCTTGGCCGTGTACAAAAGTCACTTGGAAATCTGGCTGAAGCAGAAAAGCATATCTCTGCTGCATTAGCAGGCAGGACAAAAGTTTTTGGCAAACGTCATGCGGACACTCTACGCAGTATGAATGACATCGGTGAGCTGTATGTTGTTCAGGGCAAAAAAGACGAAGCGCTTAAAATGTTCAGGGAAACTCTTAAACTCGAAGAAGAAGTCCTGGGTGAGAATCATCCTTATACTTTTGAAACACTGAACAACCTCGCAGATCTGCTCAAAACAATGGGTAAGACCGAAGATGCTTATGATGTTTTTAAAACAGGATTTGCACGGCGTAACGCCTTTTTCGATCGTGTGCTCTGGGTTGCAGGAGACAATACACGACAGTCTTATATAAGTCTGCACAGACCTGAGCAGCATGCTCTTATTCGGATGCTCTTGAGTATGAATGATGAACGTACCGCAAGGGATCTTTTTGAAGTAAGTCTACGGCGCAAGGGTTTGCTGCTAAAAATTACCAGTGAAACTCAACAGGTAGTGATGCTTTCAGGCGCACCGGAACTACAGGCAATAACCGAAGAATTGACTCAGACCCGGAAAAAACTGGCGGGCCTCACACTGGCCGGACCAACTGAAGCAAACAGAGCGCAGTTTCCACAAATAGTTTTTGAATTGGAGGAAAAGGTCAATATGCTCCAACTTAAACTTGGTGAACAAAGCCAGCGTTTTCGTCAATCCACCAAGCAGGTAACGGTTGATGAAGTAGTTGAAGGCATGGGTGAAAACGCATTGGTTGATTTTATCAGTTTCCGTGGAGAAGATGATACATATCGTTTGTTGGCAGTTGTGGTTAACCAGGGAGAGTTCAGTTTTGTTGAATACGAAGATTTGGAAATAATCAGCAGTATGGTCATGGAACTGCGCGAAATTGTTCAGGATGAAGGTGCAGAAAATGAGGACATCAAAAGCGTTGCCGCAGAACTTTGGGAAGAACTTTGGCAACCTCTCACAGCAGGATTGGGCGATGCAGTCTCAATTTTTATTTCTCCGGACAGTCTGCTGAATGTCCTGCCCTTTGATGTTTTGACCGATGATGATGACAGTTATCTGCTGGAGAATTTTGATTTACGTATCATAAGTTCATCACGTGATTTAGCTATGGATCCATTGCTGGTCGCAAAAGGCGAATTGCTGATAATTGCAGGGCCTGACTATGATTCGGATAAAATTCTCAAAACACCAGCTGCCCGTGAAGTAACTCACAAACGATCCCGTAGTGTTGCGCAGGGAGCACGGATGGGTTCCGGATTACGCGGTCTTAATTTTGATCCGTTGCCTGGAGCAGAAAAAGAAGGTGAAGTCATCAAAGAAGTTGCCGATAAAAAAGATCCAAGCTCGGATGTTGGTCGTACCAGCACAATTTATTCACAACGTGTCGCGGAAGAAAAGTTGCTCCGGAATATGTCTGGTGCTCCGGAAGTTTTGCATATTGCGACCCACGGTTTTTTTCTTAAGGAAGACGAAAAGTTGAAAAAACGACTGCAGGGTCTCAGCCGCGGTTCGAGCAGTGTTCCGCCACCCGCCGATAATCCTTTGCTGCGTGCAGGACTTGCTTTCGCGGGTTTGAACGCAAACGCTTCAATGCTAGGTGAAATTGACACAGACAATGATGGAGTGTTAACCGCCATGGAAGTTTTGAGTCTGGATTTAGCCGGCACGCAATTGGTCGTGCTTTCCGCCTGCGAAACCGGTCTTGGTGAAATACACGAAGGTGAAGGTGTATATGGTCTGCGCCGCTCGTTTCAGGAAGCAGGGGTGAGGAATGTTATTAATTCATTCTGGGAAGTCAGTGATGCGGGAACGCAACTGTTGATGACCAAATTTTACGATAAATTTCTGGCCGGTATGTCCGCGCGTCAGGCGATGCGAGAAGCTCGTCTGGAAATGCTGGACGATGTACAATGGAGTGCACCATATTACTGGTCTGCTTTTGTAATGGTTGGACGTAACACATAAATAAACATGGAGCAGTTAATCATCCACGGCGGTGCCGGAAGTCTTGAAGGCAAACTTGCAGAAGCGCAGGTAATGCACGACTCCCTTTGTAAGATCTGGGAGGAGTCATTTGCTTTGCTGCAAAAAGGTACGGCTGAAGAAACTGTACGTCACGCAATCCGGATGCTGGAGGATGATCCTATTTTTAACGCAGGAACTGGATCCAAGCTGCAGTCTGACGGACAGGTGCGGATGAGTTCCGCCTTGATGGACGGGACTAATAATCGCTTTTCGGGCGTTATTAATGTGCAAAATATCCGTAATCCAATTGAAGCTGCAGCCTTACTCTCAAAAGAAGAACACACTGTTCTTAGCGCTGATCAAGCAACAGATTTTTGCCGCAGACACGGAATGGCGGAATATGATCCGGTTACTCCGGAACGCTTGGAGGAGTACGAAAAACGTTGTTCCGGAAAACACGGGACAGTCGGAGCAGTCGCGCTTGACAAAGAAGGACGCATTTTTGCTGGTACTTCAACCGGTGGAATTGGCTGTGAAATCCCCGGACGAGTCAGTGACTGCCCTACGGTAGCCGGAACATATGCTTCTACAAAAGCCGGGGTTTCCTGTACAGGCATCGGAGAACAAATCACTCAACAGGCAGCTGCGGCCAGAATCGTAACCCGTGTTGACGATGGTATGCCTCTGCATGACGCAGTGGCAGTAACCATGCGTGAGAGCAATAGCTTCAACTACTTGTACGGTTTGATTAGTCTAGATTCGGAAGGTCACGTTGAGGTCGGAAAAACTGCTGCTTTGAATGAAGTCTTTTATGCATTTCACGATGAGAGTAGTATCCGAACTTTTTTTGCGTGAGTTTTTTTAATTTCCTTTTTCCTCAGCAAATCTCCTGCGTTCCTCTGCAAGCCAATTTCCAAGAAACAACTGTTGTGAATCCGGCATTTTATAACGTTGTTCTAGGATGAAATTTTCCAAAAATGGCGCTATCTGCAGAATGAATTCATGCTGCCAAACCTCACTGCGTGGCAAGCTTGCGTCATAACGTAATTCACCAACTCCGAGTTGTCTTCGAAAGCGGAAACGCTGCATGCTGTAAGCTGAAGCTACAAAAGTCAAATCTATGGCAGTTGCTTTAAGGTCAAAGTTGATGCGAAAATTACCCTTCTTGTCCGGAAAAACCACTCGTGCCTTTGGCGCATAAAGCGGTGATTCGTTTTCAAATTTAACAAAGTTTGAATAGTATTCAAGAACTATGATGAAGGGCTGTGATTCCAGCACTTTAGCATTTTCTTCCAGCACAGTACCTTCAATCGTGCGTGTTCCCCAACCAGGGCTGTAATTAAGTGATTTCGGATAACAGCCACCCAGCAGTGCAGGCAGCACAAGCAAAAACAGTAAATAAACACGCATAAGTCAAGCATCTCAAAAAAATATTAAGCTGAATTGAAGATAAGCTAAACCCTCGGAATTGCAAGTTATTGTTCAGCTGTTAGTAGTTGTTCGGACTTCGTAGTTCTTGACCCGGAAAGCCGGTTTTGCTACAATTGCACTACCGGATTTTAGTTGGACTGATGATCTCAACGGGTAAAGCACACAACAAAAAATGCTGCCCACAATCAACTTGCACTCTCACCTTCAGCCAACCGTCCTCACCCTACCGTAAGCGGTACAAGGAAATTATGTGGAAAAACGTTAAAAAAATATTTGGTGACGAAAATACAAAAACACTAAAGTCTTACCAAAAAGTAGTAGAAAAAATAAATGCGCAAGAAGCTGAAGTAAAGGCTTTGGCGGATGAGGATTTTCCTGTAAAAACAGCGGAATTTCAAGCAAGACTGAACGCAGACGAAGCACTGGATGACTTGATCCCGGAAGCATTTGCCCTCGTGAGGGAAGCCTCACAACGGGTAATAGGTGAGCGTCACTATGACGTCCAGTTGCTGGGAGGCCTGGCTCTACATCACGGAAACATCGCGGAAATGGCGACAGGAGAAGGTAAAACTTTGTCCTCAACCTGTCCGGTTTATCTGAATGCTCTTGGTGGAAAAGGTGTGCACATCATTACACCGAATGACTATCTGGCGAAACGTGACAGTCAGTGGATGGGACAGATCTTTGAATTTCTTGGTTTAAAGGTTGGTTTGATTCAGCACGGAATTTATGATGAAGGCCGCCGTGATGCTTATGCTGCAGACATTACATATGGTACAAACAACGAATTCGGTTTTGATTATTTACGCGACAACATGAAATTCTCTCTTGAGGATTATGTTCAGCGTGATTTTAATTTTGCTGTGGTAGATGAGGTGGACAGTATCCTTGTTGATGAAGCACGTACCCCTTTGATCATCAGTGGCCCTACTGAAGATAACATTGATAAATATCATCAAATAAATAAATTTGTTTACGGCCTCAGTCGTGAAATCCGCAAGGAGGAAGTCGGTAAACTTCAGCAGGATCAAATGCATAATATCGCAGATAATCTGGAAGAGCTGGAAGACCATGATATTGTACGTGACGGCGACTTTGCGCTTGATGAAAGAGCACGCAGCATCAACCTGACCGATCAGGGTTCAGTCAAAATCGAGGAGCGCCTACAGGATTTGCTGGTTAAGGATACGAGTCTGTTTGATTATGAAAACATGGAAATTCTGCACCATGTTAATCAGGCTTTGAAAGCCCACTACATGTTCAATAAGGATGTCGATTATGTAGTTCAGGAAGGCCAGGTAATTATCGTTGATGAGTTTACCGGCCGTTTGATGCCGGGACGACGTTTCAGTGACGGACTGCATCAAGCCCTCGAAGCAAAGGAAGGCGTAACGGTTGAACGTGAAAATCAGACACTTGCGACAATTACTTTCCAAAATTATTTCCGGCTTTACAGCAAACTTTCCGGAATGACAGGAACAGCGGAAACGGAAAAGAATGAATTTAAGAAAATTTATAATCTAGGTGTTGTTGTTGTTCCGACCAACAAACCTCTGGCACGTAAAGATCTTTCGGATGTGGTTTTCAAAACTGTGGACGCAAAATATCGGGCAACGGTAGAGCGTATCAGTGAACTGAATCAGAAAGGTCAACCGGTTTTGGTCGGCACAGTTTCGATAGAAGTTTCTGAATCAATCAGTAAACTACTCAAGCAAAAAGGCATTGCTCACGAAGTTCTTAACGCAAAACACCATGAACGTGAAGCAGAAATTATTTCAATTGCAGGTCAATTTGGTGCAGTAACGATTGCGACAAACATGGCGGGACGCGGTACAGATATTAAACCTTCTCCGGAAACGCTTAAAGTCGGAGGATTGTTTGTGCTCGGTACAGGTAGGCATGACAGTCGCCGGATCGACAATCAGTTTCGCGGACGTTCGGGGCGGCAAGGTGATCCAGGAGCTTCACAATTTCTGCTTTCACTGGAGGACGATTTATTGCGGATTTTTGGTGGAGAGCGTATTTCAAAACTGATGGACAAACTGAACATTGAAGAAGACGAACCGATAGAACATGTCTTCATCACCAAGGCCATTGGCAACGCTCAGAGAAAGGTAGAGGGATATCACTTTGACATCCGCAAGCATGTGCTGGAATACGATGATGTGATGGAAAAGCAGCGTTCCATCATCTACGGCCGGCGTCGTGAAATTCTAGGCGATGGTGTACAGAACCTTATTTTGGAAATGTGCGATGGCATAGTTGACCGGATGATGGATCAACATTGTGCTGACAAGTACGAGGATCAGTGGGATGTTCAGGGTTTTAATCGTGCTTTTGAAGGCGTTTTTGCCAGGGTGCCGAACGACAAATGGTTTGAAGAAGAACTAAAAACGGATGAACATGCAGAAAAATTTTACACTTGGATTGAAGACCTCTACAAAGAAAAAATTGATTTTTTCAGCAAAGTTGCAGAATTTAATTTTGAACAGCAAGTTAGCACGGAAGAGCGTAAAGAGCTTTTAACCAAGATGATTCTTGATCTGGAACGGCAGGTTTTGTTAAAGGTCAACGATAACCTCTGGAAGGATCATTTGCTGTCCATGGACCATCTGCGTGAAGGTATCGGTCTGGTTGGTTATGCACAGAAAAAACCCCTCGACGAATATAGAAAACAGGCATTTGAAATGTTTTCAGATTTAATGAACAGGATTGATCTGGAAGCAATCAGCACATTTTACAAATTAACGATAGCACACCCTTTGGCTGAACGTGAACCAACACCGCTGTTGCAAGATGTGGAATTCATCCATGGAGAAGTTGAAAAACATTCCAAGGAAAAAGAAAAAAAGAAAAAACCACAACCTGTTCGTGCCCAGCCCACTGCAGGGCGTAACGAACCATGCCCTTGCGGGAGTGGGAAAAAATTTAAAAAGTGCCATGGAATTGCCAAAAAAATCGCCTGAACTACCGCTCGGCATGGTAATAGGAAGGTACTGGAATTGGCCTGATTTTCATAACTTGAGCTGCACGAATATTTAATTTATTTTAGAGTTGCAGCTTCTCAATTATCAATCCTAAATTCCATTCTGAACCAAACACAAATGACCTCATTAGCAAAAGCCTACGATCCTCAAGCATTTGAGAAACAAATTGCAGAGCAGTGGGAATCTAGTGGTGCTTTCCGTGCGGATGCGAATTCCGAAAAACCGGCTTTCACAATTTCAATGCCTCCGCCGAATGCTACAGGACAACTGCATGTAGGACACGCGGTGATGCTGGTTCTGGAAGATATTTTTATCCGCTGGCAGCGGATGGACGGACACGAAGCACTTTGGTTGCCGGGAACTGATCATGCGGCGATTGCTACTGAAAATGTGGTGCTGCAACAGATCAAAGATCAGGAAGGAATTGCTGATCCACGTGCGGAATTGGGTCGTGATGAGGTGTTGCGGCGGATTGCGGAATATGTCAAAAATTCTCAAGGCACAATACGTAACCAGGTCAAGGCACTTGGTTCAAGTTGTGACTGGAGCCGTGAGCGCTACACGATGGATCCGCAACTTAACCGTTGTGTGAATGAGACTTTTAAAAGGATGTATGAAGATGGTTTGATTTTCCGCGGACCACGTATCGTCAATTGGGACTCGTACCTTAAAACCAATGTTTCCGATGATGAAGTGGAACGCAAAGATACTAATTCCCCGTTTTTCACTTTTCAATACGGCCCCTTCCAGATCGGCACGGTACGTCCGGAAACTAAATTCGGTGACAAATATGTTGTCATGCATCCGGATGATCAGCGTTATATGCAGTACAAACACCGTGATACGTTTGAATGCGAATGGATCAATGGAAAGATAACCGCCACTATTATCAAGGATGATGTGGTTGATCCGGAATTCGGAACAGGCGTGATGACAATTACGCCATGGCACGATCATGTGGATTTTGGTATTGCTGAACGGCATGGTCTGGAAAAGGAACCGATTATTGATTTTGACGGGAATTTACTGTCGATCGCCAATGAATTTGCAGGAATGTCGATCGACGAGGCGCGTCCGCAAATTGTGGAAAAACTACAGGCCAAGGGTTTGTTGGTTAAAACAGATACGGATTATACACACAGCAAAGCTTTTAACAGCCGCGGAGGCGGCGCGATTGAACCGCAAATCCGCGAGCAGTGGTTTATTGACGTGAACAAACCAGCTGTTGAGTGGAAAGGGGGAAAGCAAAGTCTCAAAGAAGTTATGATCGACGTAGTACGTTCAGGAGACATTAGTCTGGTTCCGGAACGTTTTGATTCTACTTATTTTCACTGGATTGATAATTTGCAGGACTGGTGTATTTCACGTCAAATTTGGTGGGGACACCGCATTCCGGTTTATTACCGTGATGCTGAAACAAAGGTGAGTCTGCAACCACTTGAAGTCGCGGACGGTTGGGAGCAGGATCCGGACACACTGGACACCTGGTTTTCATCCGCACTCTGGACATGGAGCACTCTGGTGGATCCGAAACTTGCTTATGATTTTTCTCTGACACTGGAAGAGATATTGGAACGCAGTCCGGATTTTCAAAAATTCCATCCGACGAATATTATGGAAACAGGTTATGATATCCTGTTTTTCTGGGTGGCGCGGATGATTTTGATGACGACTTATATGCTGCAAGATGTACCTTTTAAAACCGTCTATCTGCATGGACTTATCCGTACACGTGACGGTAAAAAGATGTCAAAATCTGAACCTAAATCTGTGATTGATCCTTTAGTCAGTATTAAAGAGTATGGTGCGGATGCCTTGCGGATTGCCCTCATTTTAGGAACAGGACCCGGTCAGGATTTGCGGCTTTTTCCGGAAAAAATGGAAAGCAGCCGTCGTTTTGCCAATAAAATTTGGAATGCCGGTAGATACATTTTAATGACAATTCCAGAAAATACTCCGCTCGCAGCGCCCCAAAATGTTAAATCTGAACTTGCGCAATGGCTGCTGCACGGACTGAATGATTTGATTAATAGTACGCAGACTGGTCTTGAAGCACATCGCTTGTCGGATGTTGTGGATAATTTAAAAAGTTTCTTCTGGGGTGACTTTTGTGACTGGTATCTCGAAATGGATAAAAATCCACAGCGCTCAGCAGAGGATAATCAGGTGCTGGCTTATGCTTTTTCATCTCTGATAAAGCTGCTCCATCCTTATGTGCCCTTTGTCACAGAAGCACTCTGGGGACAATTTAAGCAACCCGAAATGCTGGCTGTCAGCGAGTGGCCTCAAGTACAGCCTTATCAATTTAAGGAAGCACACGGCCGCATTGAAATCATCAAGGAAAGTATTTCGCAAATCCGTGCCCTGCGTGAAAAAGCGAAGATCGGTCTTGATAAAAATGTTTCTGCGACACTTGATTCCGCAAAACATGCAGAACTTTTTCGTGAAAATCATGACTTGATAATCCGTCTTGCCCGTTTGAGTGAATTGAATATCAGCGAAAAAACACCTGAAGCTGTCAGTGACACTCTCAGCGCTTATTTTCAGGATACACTAGCCAGCATCGAGGCTTCTGCTTTGGACTGGAAAAAAGAAATTGAGACACTCCAGAAGAAACTCAAAACGGAATCGGATTTTGTTAAAAAAAGCTGTAGCAAACTCGACAATCCTGGTTTCCTCAAGCAAGCTCCTGAAAAAGTGGTGTCAGAATTACGCGATAAAGTTGTTGCTACCGAAAAGACTCTGTCTGCACTCAAACAGCAGATTCTAGAATTGGAAAAACTCGCGAGTTGAGTATTGTGGTTTTTGGATATTAGTTAAAAATTTTAGCTGCTAAGACAGCTAAGAAACTCTAAGTGATTTTAGGCAGCAGAAGAAAATCATCTCGAGATCCCAGAAGCAATTTATCGTCCACTAATTTATCAAGTCGTATAACTAACAAAAAGAATGAAAATGTTAAAAACTGCAGTAATTGGTGTGGGCTACCTTGGGGGCTTTCATGCTCAAAAATATGCCGGACTTGCTGACTCCGAATTGATTGGTGTAGTTGATATTGATCCGGAACAGGCTCAAAAAGTTGCGGATGAACTTGAGGTTCCTTATTATACTGATTATAACGAGGTGTTGGATCGTGTAGACGCCGTGAGCATCGTTGTACCAACCGTGCATCATTATGAAACGGCAAAAACCTTTATGCAAAACGGAGTTCATGTTTTGCTCGAAAAACCGTTTGCTGCTACAATTGAAGAAGCAGAAGAGCTGGAACAGTTGTCAAGGGACAAAAATGTACGGCTGCAGATCGGGCATCTGGAACGGTTCAATCCCGTTTTTACCGAATTTCAGCAGTTAATTGATCAGCCAAAATTTATTGAAAACATCCGCATTGCACCATTTCCAAAACGCGGAACTGACGTAGATGTTATTTTAGATTTAATGATTCATGACATTGATCTGGTGTTGGCAGTGGTTGGAGAGTATCCAGAATCTGTGGAAGGTACAGGTGTAAACATCATCACCGCAACTGCAGACCTGGCCAACGCGAGACTGCGCTTTCCTTCCGGATGTATTGCGGACTTAACGGCCAGTCGTGTTTCCGACAAAGCCGAACGCAAAATGCGGATTTTCCAGTCCGGACTTTATCTCTCACTCGATTACGGAACAGGGCAGGCACGCAAATTACAGGTGAATTCCGACGCAGTTCCTGATCCGGAAAATCTTCGTCCGGAAACCTTTCAACTTGAAAAAGGGGATGCTTTATTAGCAGAAATAGAAAGTTTTATGTCTGCGGTACGTGAAGGCAAAAAACCAAAAGTCACCGGTCAGGACGGACTCAACGCTATGCGCGTGGCATGGCAAATCAAGGACCAGCTCTAACATTTCTTTATGTTGCTCTCTCGTTCAATATTTTTACAGCTGATTTTTCCGTTTGTACTGGCTTCCGGAATACTGACTTTCATCCTTTCGATGGAAACGGTTTATCGGCTGATATATTTAATTGTGGAACGAGGAGTTAGTGTTTTTAGTGTTGGCCTGCTGTTGCTTTACCGCATGCCGCAGTTTTTGTCTGTGACTTTGCCTTTAGCAATTGTGATCGCGAGTGTCGTCCTGATGGTACGTCTTTCCACGGACAATGAAATTTATGCTATGAATGCAATAGGCATAAGTTACTGGCAGATTGGACGCCCATTTTTTTTATTCGGCATTGTTACAACAGTACTTGCCTTGAGCATCACACTTTGGCTGCAGCCTGCAGGATATGCTGCTTTCGAGGAAGAAAAACTGAAGGTGCTGAAAACTCAGACTACGAAAACAATTCAACCTTTAGTCCTGAATTATGATTTTCCGGGCAAGGTTTTACACGTTCAGGACAAAGGTGAAAATGAAGATTTGAGCGGTGTTTTTATTACCGACATGGAACTGACAGTGGATTCGATGGTTACTCTTGCGGATCGTGGGCGTATCAATGTTCGTGAAGGTGAGCGGGATTTGGTTTTAACCCTTGAAGACGGGCTCATTCATTTGCAGGGATCTGCAGAAAATTACAGGACGATCGCTTTTGAAAAATTCCACTATATTTTCCGACCACCGCAAATAGTGCCTGAAAAAAAAGATGGGCATATTTGGGGCGTCCCAACCAGTTCTCTATGGGGTAATTCAAGTCAATCCTCACAAATGGAACTTTTTTTAAGATTGACTACACCGTGGGCTTGCGTGGCTTTTACCGTGGCAATGGTTCCCTTAGGTCTGGTTAATCCACGGCGTGGACGTTCCGGTGCGTTTTTGCGTGGACTGATTCTGGTGGTCTTCTATTATATCCTCTGGATGGGAGCAAAAGAAATGACTCAGAATCTTAATTATCAACCTCACGTATTGTGGCTGCCTCCACTGTTGATCTGGTTCTTTGGCTTATACAGCTTATACAAAAATAACCTGAACCGTAGCAATATTTTCGACTTACTGAGCTCTGCTGCTAAAACAAAGCCAAGTGCAAAGCAACAGGTTTCTCTCAGTTAAAATATCAGTTCAATAATTAAATGAAAAAATATTTACTTATACTAAGTTTCTTTTTTTTAGGAGGAGTTTCAGCTCAGACTTTTGCGGGCGAAGCCAATCTTCTGCAACTGATTCAGATTCAATATCAGAGTATTTTGAGTTTTTCAGGGCATTTTACGCAAACCAGTTTTCGTGCTAATTCTGAAATCGCACCAAGGACAGCAGAGGGAATTGTTTCTTATAAACGTCCGGGAAAAATGCGTTGGCTGTACGCTCCTCCGGAAGAGCAGTTGCTGGTCACGAACGGTGAAACTTTGTGGCTCTATGATACTTTGCTCGAAAATGTGACTATTCAAAAACTGGAAAAACTAACTGACGGAACTGCACTTTCTTTTCTGCTCGGTTTAGGCGATTTGAATGAGGATTTTAAACGACGTAAAATCAGTAAATCCTTGTTGAAAAATCAGCAGGGTTTAATTGTTGAACTTGAACCTAATAAAGAGAAGGCAAATTTAGCTTTTATCCAATTAGAGGTTGATCCTGAAACCTACAATTTACGTACAATAGCACTGATGGATCAACAGGGTAATTACCGTACAATCGCATTGGAATCAATGAGCTACAACCTTGGGCTGGAAGATAAATTTTTTGAGTTTGAAGTTAGTGCTGGGATGGAAGTGATTGAGGCAGAAAATTTATAGCATCCAACTGACTCAGGTTTTTTCTCTCGTCAATCATGCTTAAGTGTAGATAGAAACGAGCGATTTAAAACGTGGATTTTTTTGAGGTATAAAGCAAAATATAACTTTCTGAAAAAATATGCTCAAAAAAGAACTGACATTACTCAATGTGTACGCCATTGCGACCGGAACAACCCTGAGCGCAGGTTTTTTTCTGCTGCCTGGAATTGCTTTTAACGAAGCAGGTCCGGCAGTTGTTTTGAGTTATTTAATTGCGGCAATTCCACTAATTCCTGCAATGTTCAGCATGGTTGAGCTCTCAACTGCAATGCCGAGAGCTGGCGGAGCATATTATTTTCTAGACCGAAGTATGGGACCGTTTGTTGGTACCATCGGTGGATTGGGAACGTGGCTGGCGCTGGTTTTAAAAACCGCTTTTGCCTTGATCGGCATGGGAGCTTATCTCCGCATTTTTTGGCCGGATGTACCGGTTGTGACCTTGGCGGTAATTTTGGCAGTCTTTTTTGGTGTTGTTAATCTTTTTGGAGCAAAGAAAACAGGAACGTTTCAGGTCTTCATGGTTTTTGCTCTGTTACTGATTTTGTTTGTTTTCATCGGCGAGGGTTTACCGCAAATAAATTCGCAGAATTTTGATGGATTTTTTGACAAGGGTGGTGTTTCAATTATTTCAACTGCAGGGTTGGTTTATATCAGCTACGTGGGAATCACCAATATTGCCAGCGTTGCGGAAGAGATTGAAAATCCTGAACGGAATCTTCCTCTCGGCGTTTTTCTTGCGATTGGAACTGCAATTGCGGTTTATGCTGTAGGGACTACGATCATGGTCGGTGTGTTGCCTGCAGAAAAACTTGCACATGATTTAACACCGGTTGCATCCGCGGCAGAAGTATTGTTTGGGAAATGGGGGAAAATAGGAGTGACTGTCGCGGCTGTGATTGCTTTTGCTTCAGTTGCAAATGCAGGAATCTTGAGTGCGTCACGTTACCCCCTCGCTATGAGCAGAGATCATCTAATTCCGGGAACATTCTCAAAACTTAGCGCGAGAAATATTCCACTTTATGGAATTGCAGTAACAGTCAGTTTGATTATTTTTCTGGTAATGAGCTTTGATATTGCCAGCATTGCTAAACTGGCGAGTGCCTTTCAATTGATGATGTTCGCGCTGATTTGTTTTGCGGTAATCGTAATGCGTGAAAGCAGAATAGAGGCTTATGATCCTGGTTATCGTTCACCGTTTTATCCATGGATGCAGCTTTTTGGTGTCTTTTCACCGATGTGGCTGATTGCGGAAATGGGTATGGTGCCTATTTTATTTTCGCTGGCACTCGTTACTGTAGGAACAATTTGGTATATTTCTTATGCACGTGAACGGGTTGTGCGTTCAGGGGCAATTTATCATTTGTTTGCACGTCTCGGAGAACAAAGATTTGAAGGTCTTGATCGCGAATTGCGTGGTATTATGAAAGAAAAAGGGGTGCGTGAAGAAGATCCCTTTGATGAAGTTGTCACCCGTGCGCAAGTGATGGAGTTTTCCAAAAAATACCTTTTTGAGGAAATTACACACGACGTTGCTCAGGAATTAGCTCGCAGACTGGATATTCCCGCAAAAGACCTTGAACAGGGATTTCTGGAAGGCAGCAGGATTGGGGCAACTCCAATCTCACACGGTGCTGCATTACCGCACATTCGGCTGCCGAAGATTAAGCGTGCGGAAATGGTGATCGCCAGAGCGAAAGAAAATTGTTTCGTTGAAGCACCTGATTTTTCAGGAAAAATATCTCTTCAGGGACCGATACACGCATTTTTCTTTTTGGTCAGCCCAAACGACAATCCAGGCCAACATCTGAGGATCCTAGCTCAAATTGCAGGGAGGGTTGATGATGAAAATTTTCTCAAGGACTGGCTGGTTGCTACAGATGAACAGGAATTGAAGGAAATTTTGTTACGTGATGAAAGATTTTTATCACTCAGAATCCGCGGAAATTCTCCTTCTTCAGTGCTCATTGGACGTTCACTGATAGAAATACGGATGCCCGAAGGAAGTCTGGTTGCGCTGATTCGACGAAAAGGCGAAACTATAATCCCTCGGGGACAAACAGTTTTAGAGGAAGGTGACCGCCTCACTATTATAGGTGATGCTCACGGAATTGAAAAATTAAACAATGAATACAGTTAATAATATGTCAAACACACGAACCGACGGACGCGCCAACAATCAAGCACGTCCACTTGAAATTAATACCAATTATACAATGTTTGCGGAAGGCTCAGTTCTTGTTTCTTGCGGAAATACGAAAATTATTTGCACCGCATCTGTTGATAATAAAGTTCCAGACTGGCTTTTGGATAAAGACAAAAAAGCACGTCACGGGTGGGTCACTGCAGAATACGGAATGTTGCCGCGCTCAACCGGAAGTCGACGCAAAAGGGAAACTGCGAAAATCGACGGAAGGTCGCAAGAAATCCAACGTTTAATAGGCCGTTCGCTGCGTTCTGTTGTGGATCTTGATGCACTTGGGAATCATACGATTTGGATTGACTGTGATGTGATTCAAGCCGACGGCGGTACACGCACCGCATCCATAACAGGTGGCTTTGTTGCACTGATTTTAGCCTTACGGAAAATATCTCAGGCAGGTCGGATTAAAGAATTTCCGGTAAAAGAATACCTGGCCGCAATTAGTGTTGGTATTGTAAATCAACAGTCCATGCTCGATTTGAAATATGATGAAGATAAAAATGCAGAAGTCGACATGAATGTCGTTATGCTGGATTGCGGAGAATTTGTGGAAGTTCAAGGAACAGCAGAAGGAAAAACATATTCCCGTACGCAGTTGAACTCAATGTTGGATTTGGCCGAACAGGGCATCCGTTCGCACATTGTTGCTCAAAAGGAAATTCTTGGGAATACACTGTCCGGATAAATCATTTTCATAAATAAACATGTATCCATATATTTTTTCAGTTGAAATACCCTGGTTCAACATCACGTTGGAGCCTCGATTTTACGGTTTGTTTTACGCGATTTCGCTGTTAATTGCCACACGAATTGTGATTGCGGAAGTTGCAAGGAGACGTATAAATCTCAGTGAAGACGAAGCAATGAACATGACGATGCTGCTCTTTTTTGCAGGCTTGGCAGGAGGACGTGCATACGAAGTGATTTTCGAATGGTCGAATTATTATGCATTCCAACCGTTTTGGAAAGTATTTGCAGTTTGGGAAGGCGGTTTGGCGATTCACGGAGCAATTCTGGGCGGTATCATTGCGTATCCGCTATACTGCAGAGTCAAAAAACTGTCTTTAGCAGCTATGTTTGACATCAGTGCGATGTGCATGATTTTAGGACAGGCGATTGGCCGCTGGGGAAATTTCACCAATGGTGAAACCGCAGGTCCGGTTACTGATTTATGGACAGGTATTATTTTTCCAGCAGGTACTGCCGTCGATCGTTATGCTCATGGTGCACCTGTTCATCCCACGATGATTTATGAGTCGCTGGGTAATTTTCTGATTTTCTTTCTCCTCTGGAAACTTCGTCTGCGAAATTTTCGTGCTGGTATGCTCGGTGCGGTTTATTTGCTCTCATACGCAGTTTTGCGTTCATTGTTAACTCCGTTGCGTATGGACAATCAATATTTTGTGATTGCAGATACGAAGTTCTTAGCCGCTTATGCCATCAGTCTTTTGCTCTTCAGCGCAGGTTTATTGTGGATTTATAAACAGAAGTTATGGCTTCCGGATGAAGACTTAAACCAAAAAATAGCAATGGAAAGTGCTGTGCCTGCTAAAAGTAAAAAAAGTGCTAAAAGCAACAAAAGTACTAAAGGTGCTAAAAGTACAAAAGGTGTTAAAAACAAAAAAGGATGAAGATAGAGTTTGCCGAAATACTCATGCATCCAGCCACGATTTTAACCTTTATTTTAGGGCTGGATTTGCTTTTTGGTGATCCTGTTTATCGTCTTCATCCTGTGCGTTTGATTGGTAAATTGTTAACGTGCTATGAAAACAGACTGCGTAAAATCGGACTGGATGGTAAATTTGGTGGAATTTTGCTGGTGCTGCTTTTATTAGCCAGTTCACTGGTGATAGCTGGGAGTGTTTTTTACTTGCTGGAGTCACTGCATTGGAGTTTAGGCTGGCTCTGGTCGGTGTACCTTGGCTGGAGTTTCCTCGCATTAGCTGATTTACTGCAGCATGCAAAACATGTAGCAACAGCGATTAAAGAAGTTGATCTTGCAGAAGCAAAACGACAAGTTGGGATGCTTGTTGGACGTGACACTAAACAGATGGATTTAGCAGCATGCGGACGTGCCGCAGTTGAAAGTGTCAGTGAAAATCTGAATGATGGAGTGATTGCACCGTTGTTTTACTTTTGTTTTTTCGGTATTCCGGGGATGTTGTTTTTTAAAGTTGTCAGCACCCTCGATTCAATGGTCGGTTACCGCAATGAGCGCTATCAGGATTTTGGCTGGTGCGGAGCAAGGTTTGATGATTTGCTGAGTTGGATTCCTGCAAGACTCAGTTGGCTTTTACTTTCCGTAAGTGCCGCTTTGTTACCCGGATTGTCCGGCAAAAACGCATTCAGAGTCGGCTGGCAGGATTATGCAAAACTGCCCAGTCCAAATGCAGGTTGGAGCGAAGCTACAGCAGCTGGAGCGTTGAAAATAAAACTTTGCGGACCGGTTTGGCGCGAAGGGAAACTGGCTCACGATTATTGGCTTGGCAATCCTGATGACAGAGAAGGCGCGACTTACACGGACATTCAACTTATGAATAAATTTGCTTTAGCAACCGCGTTGCTTGGAGCATTCATCTCCGGAAGCTGTTTGTGGTTTTTCGGTTTCATCCCATTTTTCAGCACATGAAAATTCTGATCACCGGCGGAGTCAAAAGTGGGAAATCACTTCAGGCGGAAATGCGGATGTTGAAAATGGCACAAGCGCAAAGACCTGTTTATCTGGCGACGACAGAATTGCTAGATCCGGAAATGGAAAAGCGCATTGCGGAACACCGTCAGCAGCGTGGTGAAAAATTTCGGACTATTGAGGAACCACTGAATTTAACAGAGGCACTTGCTGAGACAAAGGCACCTGTACTGATCGAATGTATGACCATGTGGCTCAACAATGCTTTGCATCATCAACTTCCGGAAAGTAAAATTTTTGCTGAAATTGAGAGTTTGCTTTTGCTTGAGAACGACATTGTCTTTGTACTGAATGAGGTGGGACTCGGTATCATTCCGGACAATCCTTTGTCGCGTAAATTTGCTGACTTGTCAGGACGTATCGCACAAATGCTCGCAGAAGCCTGTGATGAAGTAAACTGGTGTGTGGCTGGAATATTAGTAAAAGTTAAATAATTATAAATCCCTATGAAAACTCTTAAAGTTAATTTACCAGGTCGAGAATATCAGATTGATATTGGTCTGAATATTCTCGACAAACAACTTCCGGAAGCAGTTAAACTCAACACAGCTGAACAGGTGGTCGTTGTAACAAACACAACGGTACATGAACTTTATCCGGACTTTATTTCCAATGTTTTAGCAAATTCCGGCGTTAAGGTTTCAACCTGTATTCTGCCTGATGGTGAGAAGTATAAAAACCTGGAAACGCTTTCGTTGATATTTGATTTTTTAATGAATATCAGTGCGAACCGGCAAACCCTGTTGATCGCTTTCGGAGGCGGAGTAATCGGGGATATGGCAGGATTTGCCGCTTCGACTTTTGTACGTGGGATTCCGTTTATTCAGGTGCCGACAACTTTGCTTGCTGACGTTGATAGCAGCGTCGGTGGTAAAACTGCGGTTAATCATCCTGCAGGAAAAAATACGATTGGTTCCTTCAAACAACCGGAATACGTTTGTATTGAGCTCGCATTTCTGAAAACATTGCCTTCACGTGAGTTGAAAGCAGGTTACATGGAACTGCTCAAACACGGATTGATTCAGGATGCAGAGTTTTTCAACTTTACTCAGCAGAACACCCTTGAACCGCTTAATTTTGATTATCTGGAAGAGGCAATTTTTCGTTCCTGTGAAATTAAAGGTCGGGTTGTTGAACAGGATGAGACAGAAAAGGGTTTACGCGCAAACCTTAATTTTGGTCACACACTGGGACATTTAATCGAAACCCACGCCGGTTACGGTAAGTATCTGCATGGAGAAGCGGTTGGTACAGGAATGTTATTTGCCGCATTTGTCTCTTGGCGCTGGAATGAACTTGAACAAAATGAGTGGGAGCTTATCAGCAACTCCCTGACACAAATTATGCTGCCGGTTAAACTGTTGAAACTGGATTATGAAACTTTTCGGAATTTGATTCTGCACGATAAAAAAGCACAAAAACAGGCGGTGAATTTTATCCTCTTAAAAAATTTAGGCGAAAGTTTTATCCTGAAGGAAACCTCAGTTGAAAAATTGTGGGATGAGTTCAAGCTGTTTGCGCAGAAGTTTCCTGAAATAATAAGTCTGGAATAAATTTTAGACCATACCTGTTTGAGAAAATGTAGTGGTCAGCAGATCAAAACCAAGATTTTCCATGGTTGTTTCCCAGCGCAGTTCGTAGTCCAAATCCAGTAACAGTGTTTCGTCGAGCGGACCGAGCCACCAGGATTCTTCCTGAATTTCACGGTCAAGTTGCCCTGCACCCCAGCCCGCATAGCCGCTGCCGAATTGATAAGACTCCACGGCCTGGCCTGCAGCAAGCGGAGAAAGGATATCATGTGCGGAACTTAAATTTATTTTTGGTGAAAGAATGGTGGTCTCTTCTACTGCAAAATCTGCACTGTGAACAGCCCAAAAAGATTCAGGTTGAACAGGTCCTCCGACCAGCAAAGGGATGTCGAAGACAGCATTTTCTTGTAGTTCTTCAGAAAGCACCTCATTTACCTGAGTTGTAGAGGGATGATTCATTACTAGGCCGAATGCACCTTCTGCATCATAACTGCACAAAAGAATTACAGATTTCTCAAAATAAGTATCTTTGAGCGCGGGCATGGCAACGAGGATACCAGGGACTTCACTGACCAACATAATGCTTTTTGTCAAAAGGGAAAATAAAAATTATGGTTAGTCTAGCTGATCAAAACCAAGATCGCAATTTGCTAACGCAGTTTCTTCGCACGATTCAATATCAAAATTCATCCGGGCAAAAAACATACGGAAATGCTCTGTCTATCCTGCGTGCAATATTTGAAGCATCAGGACAACAGCATTTGCTTTATCTTGTCAAATTACGCAAGCTCTGGTTTGCGGAGATCGACAAGTTTTTGGCCAGAAACGCTTACCCTCGTAATATTTCAGTCCTGCGTCAGTTCACGGTGAATGCTGATTTTATCCAAAAACTTCTTCAAGCAGGAGTATCTGCTGATTTTCTGCAGGTAGCAGAAAAATTAAATGGTGAAAGTTTTAAAGGATCAGCACAATTAAACGGTAAGTTGCAAAAAAAGCTGAAACGTTTATTGTCATCTGAAGAAACAGAATTGCTGAAACACAAGGTCAGATTTAAGCCTCAGCAGACAATTCTGCACTTAACAGTTTATGACGGAAGCATCTCACAGGCCTTACGCTTTGAAACTGAGGCTTATCTTCGCATGTTTCAGCGTTTGTTGCCAGAATTAAAATTAGATGATATTCGCTGTCATGTCGGTGATTTAGGACAAGCACAATTTGATCAGACTCAGGTTGCATTACTGGCGAAAGACTGGCATCTTGTCACCCCGGAAGCAGTACATCAAAACTGTATGCCGGCTTTTCTCCATCGTGTTTCAAGAGCTCATGCTGTTTTAGTACTTTATGTTTCATCAGCGGAAGGTTTGGAGTTGCTGAATCGTACTCCGGGGGTAGAGTGGCTTGTCCAGCATCTGTATAAACAACGTTCGGAACTGCAGGATGTCCTCCAGAAAATCGCTTTTGTGCCGAGACCTGAACCTGATTTGGAACAGGTACGTTTGCGCTCTTTTATGCTTGGTGATATTCCGTTGGAAAAGTCTGCCGTGGAAGCAGCAAAGGAAAGCAGTTCTTTATCTGCCGATTCTGCAAAAAAGTCGATGTCTGCGCGGGAACAGTTTGCTAAAATCAACCGGGAATTAAGGAGAAAGCCTGCAGAAACATAAACTTAAAGTTAAAGAGAATCATAGAGGCTGCAGTAACTACGGTAGCGCTGTTCTGTAATTTTTTCTTCAGTAACGGCTTCTTTAATATTACACTGTGGTTCATGTCTATGGGAGCAGCCTTTAAATTTGCATTGTCCCAAAAATGTAATGAACTCCACAAAATGTTTGTCTAGTTCTTCCGGTTTAACCAGCGGTGCAAATTCACGGATTCCTGGTGTATCGACGATGAATCCACCCTGAGGAAGTGGAAACATTTCTGCCATGATTGTAGTGTGACGACCTTTTCCGGATTTTTTACTGACTTGACCGATTCTGATTTCCCAATCAGGAAAAAGTGCTGCTATCAGCGATGATTTCCCAACACCGGAATGACCTGAGAGAACGGAAATGCGCTTGCGCAGCAATTCACGTAAAGAATCTAGCCCCTTGGAATCCGGTATACTGGTCACTAAAACAGTACAGCCCAATGCTGAGTAGTGTTCTTTGATTGGCGCTATTTCTGCTTCGTTGGATAAGTCTGCTTTACTGAGGATAAGCAACGGTTCCAGACCACCGCAGGAAGCTGCTACTAAAAAGCGGTCAACTAAACCTGCCCTGAAAGGAGGATTTCGCAAAGAGGCAACGATCAGGAGTGTCTCCGCGTTGCTGACTAAAATCTGTTCAGGAATCCCTATGGCAGGTCGGCGCGCAAGTTTTGTCCGGCGGGGAAGCACGCTGAGAATCCACCCTGCATCTTCTGCGACATTCAGATCAATTTCTACTTCATCACCGACGGCTATTTTATTTTTATGGAGGTTACCTTTAAATAAGTTCCCGCGGATACGGCAAAGGCGTGGCTCCGCTTCGCCTACATTTACATAGTAGAAACTTTTGGTGCGTCTAAGGACGGTTCCTGTCTGAGGCAATTTTCTTTGAAAAGCGTGTTGTTCAGTCTTCCGGTTCGAGCTCGAAATCTTCTCCTTCTGCTCTATATTCATTGAGTTTGTTGCGTAAAGTACGAATGCTGATACCTAAGGTTTTTGCCGCATGAGTCCGGTTACCTTTGGTTTCATGAAGAGTTTTGAAAATGAAACGCTTCTCTGCTTCTTTCATCGACATGCCAACTTCAATTCCTAAACCTTCGTTCTCTGTTGAAATCCCTGGACCAGCGATAGTTGCAGCACCATCTGATTTTCCAGCAGGAGTATTTAAAGTGTGCTTGTTTATTGCAGCCAGATCTTCATTGATACTAGCATTTCCAAGCTGAGAAGACATGAGTAAATGATTCGGTTGGATTTCCTCACCATTACAAAGCAGCAAAGCACGTTCCATGACGTTTTCCAGTTCGCGTACATTTCCACGCCAATGATAATTTGTCAGGATGTTTAAGGTTTCACGACTGACGGCAGGACAATCACGGTTATTTATTTTAGAATGCTTTTTAATAAAATATGTCACCAGTAACGGAACATCATCCATCCTGTCACGTAAAGGCGGAAGCGACAGCGGAATTACGTTTAAGCGGAAATAGAGGTCTTCACGGAATTTTCCGGTATCGACCATTTCCATTAAATTCTGGTTTGTCGTCGCAATCACTCTGACATCCACCGGAATCGGCTCTTTCCCGCCAACTTTGTCAATTTGATATTCCTGTAGTACACGTAGGAGCTTTGCCTGTAGAGGTAAAGCCATTTCACTGATTTCATCCAATAGTATAGTGCCTGTATGTGCCTGCTCAAACTTTCCACGGTAATCCTGAATTGCTCCAGTAAAAGCACCTTTAGCGTGTCCGAAGAGTTCACTCTCCAGCAGCGTTTCTGGCAGTGCTGCACAGTTTATCGCTACAAACGGCCTCTTTGAACGGTCGCTTTTTTCATGGATATAATTTGCCAGCAGCTCTTTGCCGGTACCGCTTTCACTCTGAATCATCATCGTCGATTTACTTTTAGCAACGTTACTTGCAACATCTAGTAAAGACAGCATTGCCTGGTTTTGTGTGATGATTTCCTTGCTTAAATTTATAGACTTTGACTTTGAAGACTTGTTTTCAGCAACTGGAGATGAATTTCCTGCAGGACCTTTATAATTCAACGCTTGCTGAACAATAAACTGGAATGAATCAAAATTTATTGGTTTGCGGATATAATCGAACGCGCCGTGTTTCATAGCTTCCACCGCTGTTTCTACAGTTCCGTATGCGGTAGCCATGATCACAGGTTTGGCAGGAGAGATGCTTTTAATGTCTTTCAGTAATTCAAGCCCACTGCGTTTGGGCATAGTCATATCTGTAATGACCAGGGAGTATTCGTTTTGCTTGAACTTCTTGAGTGCGTCAATTGCGTTATGTGATATTTCCACAGGATAGCCGCAATGCTTGAGAGTTTCGGACATGGCGATGCGCATTTCTACTTCATCGTCTACAATTAAAACTGGTTGGTTAACCATTATTAAATCCTTTCAATCGGTGTCCATTTAGTGATCATCTTCTGTACGTTCCGTATCATCCTCGGGAACAGGGGTGCACTTGAATTGATGGTTTTATAAAAAATATTCAGAGTATAATATTATCACACCCCGATTGGCTATGCACTATTCATGCGCAATCATCCATGATTAGTATTTTGCTCAAACGGCGCGGGTTTCAGTTTTTATTTGATAAATAATTTTGGTTCACAAAATTATAATTCTATTGAACTTCCACAAAAATCCTCTGCACAGTTGCTAAGTTTAAACATAAACAGACAATCTTACTGCTATAATATAAATCAACTCTAACGATGATTTAGTTTGAGTGGCTCAAAGAGCGTCTAAACTTAGTTTTTGTATTGAATTTTCCAGACGCTCTGTTAGTGTTTATGATACGTTTTAAACTAATAATTAGGAGATAACATGGCCCTTGATGATGATTTCAAATCTGCAGCTGAACGTGCGACCCAGCTTTCTAAGCGTCCACCAAATGATATAATGCTCCAGCTTTATGCACTATACAAACAAGGTAACGAAGGTGACGTTACCGGTGAACGTCCTGGATTTGCCGATTTTGAAGGAAGGGCAAAGTTTGACGGTTGGAACAAACTCCAGGGAAAATCCGCAGAAGACGCAAAGCAGGAATATATTTCACTTGTAGAAGAACTTGAAAAAGAATAAGTCTGAAAAAAAATTCATGCCTTTTGATCTTTCTTTAAGCGAACTGGTTGAGCGCATCAAGTCGGGAGACATCCTTGCGGAAGCAGTGATGGACGCAGTCTATCTACGGATTGATCAATACAATCCATCGTTGAATGTCTACCGCAGTCTTTTGCCACGTGAAAAAGCAATTTCACGTGCACGTTTAATTGACGAAAAAATTGCTGCCGGTAAAAGCGTGGGAAAACTTGCGGGAATTCCGGTTTCGATCAAAGATAATATTTGTATCAATGAGCCGAACTTGAGTAACGCCTGCGGTTCAAAAATACTAGGTGAATATCATTCACCGTACAACGCGACAGTTGTTGATAAATTATTAGCAGAAGACGCGTTGATAATTGGCACTACGAATATGGACGAATTCGCCATGGGTTCATCCACAGAAAACTCTGCTTTTGGTGTTACACGTAATCCATGGAACACTGAACATGTCCCCGGAGGAAGTAGTGGAGGAGCTGCGGTTTCTGTTGTTTCCGGAATGGCACTTTTGGCTCTGGGTTCAGACACAGGCGGCTCGGTTCGTCAACCTGCTTCTATGTGCGGAGTCACCGGATTGAAACCGACTTACGGAACAGTTTCACGTTATGGACTGGTTGCGTATGGATCTTCGCTGGATCAAATCGGTTGCTTTACAAAAAATGCTGCTGATTGCCGTTACGCCTTTTCCATTCTCCATGGAAATGATCCAAAGGAAAGTACTTCTGCAACAACAGCATTAGTAGCCGCTCCTGCAGTAGCAGAACTTTCGGGTTTGCGCATTTGTCTTCCGGATGAATATCTTGACGCTCAATCTGTAGATCCGGACGTTGTCTCAAGCGTTAATGAATTAGTTGAATTGCTTGAGAGCAAAGGTGCAATTGTTGAACGGCATTCGCTTGAGTTTCTGAAATATGTGATCCCAACTTATTATGTCCTCGCATTTGCGGAAGCAAGTTCCAACCTCGGACGCTTCGACGGTATTCGTTACGGAAAACGGGAGCAGGAAGAGGCTTCCCTTAAATCACTTTATACAACATCCAGAAAAACAGGTTTTGGTGAAGAAGTGAAACGCAGAATTATGCTTGGAACATTTGTACTAAGTTCAGGTTATTATGATCAATATTACGGACGTGCTATACAGGTTAGGGCCTGGATGGAAAAGCAAGTGGCAGAGCTTTTCAAAAAATTTGATTTTATCCTTGGCCCTGTTTCGCCTTTCCCAGCGTTCAAATTAGGTGAAAAAACCGAAGATCCGCTGGCCATGTATCTGGCGGATATTTGCAGTGTGCTCGCGAATCTGACCCGAACACCCGCAATTTCAATTCCTGGAAAACCGACCACTGACGGATTACCGGTTGGTCTACAATTAATGGGCCGGCGTTTTGAGGATAATAGTCTGTTAGCGACTGCCGCCGCGATTCAGGAGTTGACTGAATATCATAATCTGCGTCCGGAAAAATATTTCAGTTAAAATCGCTAAAACTGTAACATCTCCGGAAACGTTGCTAAGCAGACGGAGCGTACAAAATTCATAAAACCATTAAACCAAATTGTTGATTGCGAATGCAGTCAAGCAATTGAAACCTGAAAACTGAAACCTGACTGAATGCTTGATCTTAAATTAATCCGTAGCCAGCCTGAAGAAATTGCGGAGAATTGCCGTAGACGTAACGTTCAGGTTGATATTGAAAAATTGTTAATGCTTGACGAACAGGTCCGGCAGATTACAACTGAAGTCGATGCCGTCAGACAACGGCGGAACGATATCAGCAAAAAAATGAAAGGCAAAATTCCGCCTGAGGAACGTCAGCCGTTAATTGAAGAATCGAAAATATTACGCGACGAAGAGTCCGCGAAAGAGTCACTGCTGCGTGAACTGCTTGAGCAGAGGCTTGAACTGCACAAACAGGTTCCAAATCTGACTCATCCGGATTCACCTGATGGTTGTACAGACGAAGACAACGTGCCGATTCGTGAAGTAGGGACAAAACGTGAATTCGACTTTGAACCTAAAGATCACGTTGAGTTGATGGAAGCACTTGATCTGATTGACTTTGACGGAGGCGCAAAAGTTTCCGGTCAAAAGTTCTACTACCTTAAAAATCAAGCTGTGTTTCTGGAACTGGCATTAGCCCAATATGCACTGAGTTTATTGCAAAAAGAAGGTTTCACTGTACACATAACTCCTGATCTGGCCCGTCGACAGATTTTGGACGGAATTGGTTTTAATCCGCGTGGAGCAGAAACTCAGATATATTCGGTTCAAGAATCAGAGCTTTGCCTGATTGCCACCGCAGAAATAACTTTAGGTGGTTTGCTGATTGACAAACAACTAAAGCCGGAACAACTGCCGATTCTCTATGCAGGGCTTTCACATTGTTACCGAACAGAAGCAGGTGCTGCTGGACGTGAATCCCGCGGTTTGTACAGGGTGCATCAGTTTTCAAAAATTGAAATGTTTGCCTTTACTCATCCTGAAAAGTCCGAAGAAATGCATGAAAAAATGCGGGAAATTGAGGAGCAGATTTATCAGGATCTGGAGATTCCGTATCAGTTGGTAAATATTTGTGCAGGTGACCTCGGCGGTCCTGCATATCGTAAATATGACCTGGAAGCCTGGATGCCTGGACGTGGAAAATGGGGTGAAGTAACTTCAACCTCAAACTGCACGGATTATCAGTCACGTCGTATGAACATCCGTTTTAAAGATCCTGAGACAGGAAAAAACCGCTTTGTCCATATGCTTAACGGCACAGCGATTGCGGTTTCAAGAACCTTGATTGCTCTCATTGAAAATGGTCAGCAAAAAGATGGTTCGATTAAACTTCCGGCCTGCCTCAACATGGCTGACATTCCGGCGCCGGTTTCCGAATAAATGTATTTTTGTCTTTCAATTGCAAGAATTTAGGCATAGTGTGACTTTTTAAGATAACCTTTAATCCATAAAAAATAGTATGAGAACACTCTCCGTTTTAATGATTTTCCTGCTTGCTGCCTTACCCTTATCTGCCGAATTGCCTCTTGGGAAAATTCCACCAAAAATTGTACTTGAAGGCGATTTAGGTGGACGTCTGGATGGCACTGCGTGGAATAGTGAGGAACTGATTTCCGGAAAAGTCATGGTGCTTTTTTATGTTGATCCTGATGAAGCGGATCTCAACAATCATGTCAGCGATGCTCTCAAGGCAGAGAATTTTCCTTTAGATAAATACGGTTCGGTTGGAGTTGCCAACATGGGTGCTACCTGGTTGCCGAATTTTGCAATCAATATAAAATTGAAAAGTAAACAAGAGAAACATAAATCAACAATTTATGTCAAAGATCTTGAAAAAACTTTCGTTAAAAAATGGGGACTAACTGATGATGACAGTGACATCATCCTCTTTGGAAAAGATGGGAAGGTGCTTTTCAGTTATGACGGCAAATTCTCAGACGCACAGGTTAAGGAAATAATTCAGGCAGTCAAAGATAATTTATAGCGAGTTTAACTGTTTCGGTGTGTCTGGTTTAACAGGACTTTGCGAGCGCCTTTCTGGCATTAACAGCAAGTTCGTCGCAGCGGTCATTTTCCACATCTCCAGAGTGACCTTTAACCCAGTGCCATGAAACTTCGTGCTTTTGACTGAGTACCAGCAGTTGAAGCCAGAGGTCTTTATTTGCAATAGCTTTTCTCCCTTTACTTTTCCAGCCGTTGTTCTGCCAGTTCTTGAGCCAGTTTTTCTCAAACGCGTTTTTTACGTAGCTGGAATCTGTGTAAAGTTCAACTATGCAGGGTTTTTTCAAGGCTTCCAGGGCTTTAATTGCAGCAGTAATTTCCATCCGGTTGTTTGTTGACTCTACTTCTGAACCGGAAATTTCCGTACGCAGATTGTGTTGATTGGACATCAAAACCGCGCCCCATCCTCCTATTCCGGGATTTGGTGAGCAGGCACCATCGGTGTAAATTATAACAAGATCTTTGGACATTTTTTTTGTGAATTAGTCTTTTGAAGAATAACAGTATAACAGAAAGAATATTTGACTGCGATTTCAAACTGCTCTTTTTTAGTTTTTTCACAGTGCTGATTAATGTGGTCGAATGAAACCTGATTTTAGTCAATATGGAAGCTGGATCTATGTGGATCCAGATGAGCAACTGATCGAGCTTATTGAAGAAACACTTGATCTGGACATGTTATGTGAACTGCTGCGCTGCGAGTCTACAGATATGGAAGAATTGGGCGGACCATATCTAGCCTATTTTGATGGAGAAGGAGCCGCACAGGAAAGACAAACCGAATGGGAGTTTAATGGAAATGCCTGTTGGGGACCGCTGCTGATTGTAAAAATTTCAAAAGAAGAATCCTGGCTGGAGACATGTAGTGAGAAAGACTTGGAGGCCATTCAACCGCTAGTTAAATTTTTTGAATAATCCCGTTGGCTCCTTTAAAAGTCTTGAAACAGTGTCATTTCGACCATAGGGATGAGTCTTAATGATATTAGCTTTGTTGCAAAAATAGATTTTTCGCATTGTAAGCAAAGACAAATTATGGATTCAGGTTTAATACTACTTTAACCAACAAAATAAAGATAAAACAATTATGAGTGATACCGTTTTTCGTGCTTTAGTTGTCAGTAATACTGACGAAAATACTTATAGCCGTGAAGTAACCGAACGTAAAATCAGTGATCTTCCGGAAGGTGAAGTTCTGGTAAGGGTGCGTTATTCTTCATTGAACTACAAGGATGGTCTTTCATGCATCGGTAACCGAGGAGTAACCCGCAATTATCCTCACACACCAGGCATAGACGCTTCAGGAGAAGTTGCTGAAAGTTCTGATTCACGCTTTAAGGAAGGTGACTCTGTAATTGTAACCAGTTATGATTTAGGGATGGGTACTTCCGGAGGTTTTGGACAATATATACGCGTTCCTGCTGACTGGGTGGTTCCACTTCCGGATGGATTGTCTTTCAAAGAAGCGATGATTTACGGTACTGGGGGTTATACTGCCGCTCTTTCGGTTGATGCTCTGCAAAAACACGGTGTCAATCCTGAAGATGGTGAAATTGTTGTGACTGGTTCTACCGGCGGAGTCGGTAGTGTTTCTGTGGCATTGCTTTCACACTTGGGGTACACTGTGGTGGCCTCAACCGGCAAAAAAGAGGAAAACGAATTTTTGCAGGGACTTGGCGCATCCGAAATTATTAGCCGTGAAGAAGTTAACGATGAATCAAATAAACCTTTGCTGAGAGAGCGTTGGGCTGGAGCTGTAGATACAGTAGGAGGCACGACTTTAGCTACGTTGCTTAAGGCGGCCAAACGCGGAGGAGCAGTTGCGACCACAGGTATGGTCGCGTCAGCAGAGTTGTCAACGACAGTTTTTCCGTTCATTTTGCGTGGAGTAAGTTTGCTAGGAATTGATTCCGGATTTACGCCGACAGAATTGCGCCGTGAAATATGGAGCAAACTGGCAGGCGTCTGGAAATTTCAGCAACTGCATAAGTTGACAATTAACTGTACTCTGGAGGGTCTGGATCCGGAGATTGACAAGATCCTCGCTGGTAGGCAGCGGGGTCGAGTGGTGGTCGATTTAGCGTGAAATTACCATCTGCTAATTTTTCATTAAAAAGGAGTTCTTATGAGTGATACGATCAAATATTTACTTCCCGAATCTGAAATTCCAAAAGACTGGTATAACCTGATTGCGGATCTGCCGGAACCCCCTCCGGCAGTTTTACATCCTGGTACACATGAACCTGTAGGCCCTGATGACCTTGCGCCGCTTTTTCCGATGTCCCTAATTATCCAGGAGGTGAGTGGTGAACGCTACCTTGAAATTCCGGAACCGGTACGTGACATATACAAACAGTGGAGACCTTCACCGATGTTCCGTGCAAGGCGCTTAGAAAAAGCGCTCGATACTCCGGCTAAAATTTATTACAAATATGAAGGTGTCAGTCCTGCAGGAAGTCACAAACCTAATACCGCCGTGCCTCAGGCTTTTTATAACGCAGAAGCTGGGATCAAAAAAATTACAACTGAAACAGGAGCCGGACAATGGGGTTCTTCGATGGCCTTTGCAGGAGCTTTTTTTGATATTGAAGTTCAGGTATACATGGTCAAAGTCAGTTACCAGCAAAAACCCTACAGGCGTGCTTTGATGGAATCTTTTGGTGCAAATTGTTATGCCTCACCTTCAGATAGGACTCAAACAGGCAGGGCTATATTGGAGCAGGATCCTGATTCTCCAGGGAGTTTAGGAATAGCAATTTCAGAAGCAGTTGAAGTCGCTGCGCAGAATGATGATACAAAATATGCATTGGGAAGTGTCTTAAATCACGTTCTGCTGCATCAGACTGTGATCGGTCAGGAAGCAATCAAGCAGATGGAAATGGCGGATGACTATCCTGACATTGTCATAGGTTGTGCCGGCGGTGGTTCAAACTTTGCGGGAATTGCTTTCCCATTCCTCGGAGCACAACTCCGCGGAGGTCAAAGTGTCAGGGCAATTGCGGTTGAACCTGCAGCTTGTCCAAGTATGACACGCGGTCAATATGCCTATGATTTTGGTGATACCGGAAACCTGACGCCTTTGACCAAGATGCACACCCTTGGCTCATCGTTTGTACCTCCGGGATTTCACGCAGGTGGCTTACGTTACCACGGCATGTCTCCGCTGGTAAGTCATGCAAAGGAACTGGGATTGCTGGAGGCAGTGGCCTACCATCAAACTCCTTGTTTTGAAGCCTCGGTCACTTTTGCACGTTCCGAGGGAATTATTCCCGCGCCGGAAACATCACACGCTGTTAAAGGTGCAATTGAAGAAGCCATGCGCTGCAAACGAGAAGGTAAAGCAGAAACTATTCTCTTTAATCTGTCAGGTCACGGTCACTTTGATATGGCTGCATATACGGAATATTTCTCCGGAAAGCTTGAAGATAAAAACTATGATGAGCAAAAACTGTCTGACGCCTTATCAAGGCTGCCTCAGGTTGCTGCATCTTAATTATAGCATGAGGCGGTTCAGGGATAACTCCAAATAAACCTGCAGCCGCCTCTTAATAAAACGGGAATAATGTCAGCTCAAACTTCCATTCTTGATGGCGCTAAACGTAAAATCCAAATTGAACAAACCGTCCGCAGTTTTCTGGAGTTGATGGATGAAAATGAACTTGACTTAGAAGATGGACTTGTAGCCTGGAATATGTTAGGATTCACCATCTTCCAAGATACATATCCGGATGAAAATCATGACGCAATTCAACAGCGCATGAAAGAATTTTCTCAAACTCTTTTTGCTTCATCGCAAATTACCTGAAAAACAGACAACATTAATTTTATATGCGAGCAGTTTTTTTGCGTGTATTTCTATTTTTAAGCGTTTTCACAAGCATAGTCATTTTGTCCGCTCCTCTGCTTCAAGCAGTTGAACCGGTCTTTGTACGTGAAAGTCTACGCGCCCGTGGGATGGGAAATGCTTTTACCGCGACCGCCAACGATGAGATGTTGCTCTTTTATAATCCTGCCGGTTTACGCTCAGTCAGCTACAACATCTATGAAGTTGTAGGATTTAATTTTACTACCAACCAGAGTACGCAGGATTTGGGAAATTCCAGCAGTGGCAGTGCTACACTTGGTAATCTTGCAGGTAAAAAAATCTATGCTGAAGTAAATCTTGGTATCCTGAGTCATATCAATTCCCGCTTCGGTTGGTCATTGTTTTCAGGTGGATTGTTGGACATCCAGGTCAGGAACCCTGTTTTTCCATATCTTGAGTTAAAATCCTACCTTCAAACAGGAATTGCAGGGGGGATGGCCTGGAGTTTTATGGATTATCAACTTGACGTAGGTCTGGGCGCAAAACTTATACAAAGAGCAGGAATTGACACCAAGTTCCATGTTTTTGACGAGGCCATCATTGAGATTCAGGAAGAATCTAAAACCACCAAACTCGAGAAAAAGTTCTCCAACAAAGCAGCCGTTGCACCAGATCTTGGTGCAATCTATCATTTTGACAGTGTCCATAACATGGAACCTAAGGTCGCGGTCAGTTTACAAAATATAGGTGGTCTTGATTTTGAAGGTGCGGGAAAAGTGCCGATGACAATGAATATTGGTGTCAGTACAGAATCCGAGGTCGGCGGTTTTGATTTCATCATGGCTGCCGATTATCGTGATTTAAGCAATTCACAGAATCTGGTTAGCGAAGGCAATATCATAACTACACGTAATTTAAAACTTGGTGCGGAAATGGGCTGGAATAGATTATTTAACGGACATCATCTTTTCTCACTGCGTGCCGGACGTAACGGACCATACAACAGCGTAGGATGGTCTTCAAACTTGTTTGGTTTTAAAATTGATTTTGCAAAATACTCCCAGGAAATAGGGGGCTATGGTGGTGAATTAGAAGACAAACGAACCAGCATACAAGTATCACTTATTTTTTAATTACAATCTTAGTAAAGCAAAACATCTCATGATAAATACTACCTTTGTGATATTAATAGTATCATTTATGTGGTTAAGTGGCTGTGTCACGCAGGGGAGATTAACCTCGTTGACTTTTGAGAAGAGTTTCAGTTATGAGGCTCTTGACTCCTCTATGGAGAAACTCAAGAGTCAATATGAGAGTTCAATTCAGGAGCAGTTGAGTGCTTTAAGGGAGATGCGTTATCTTTCAAAACATGCGGGAGAACCTGGCAAACGCGAAATGGCTTTACGTGCCCTAACTTTTTTCGCTTTTGCGAGTGATGACGGAGATATACGTGACAGGAGCATTTCTCGTCTTGAAACAGTTCTCGAGTCTCCAGAATGGCCTTTACATTTGAAACAAACTGTAATCGACAGTACTATCGATCTTGTAAACGGTGAACTAGGATTTCAGGAAACGCACGATGGAATGATCATGCATTTTGGCTTGAAGTCCGTTCTGCGTGAAGACGCGTTGAAATTTTTACTGAATGATTATGATGAGCTGACTCCGGAACTTCAGTACCACACAGTAAGTGCTCTGCGGAATTTACTGCTCACAGAACCTGTATTGGAGAACTGTCCGGAGAACATCTGTGATGAAGATGTCAGGAAAAACCAGGAAGAATGGGAGCTTGGGCGCGAAGTTAAAGTAATTATCCCTGATAATGCTGATCCAACAGCGGTAGAAGCGGGTGCTTATGGACCTGACACAAAACGTAAGATTCTTGGTGAACGTGAAGATTGGAACGAAGAAATGGACGAACTGAAAGAGATCGTCTGGGACTGGATTGAAGATCGGTTGGAGGTTCAGGACAGTCAGTTTTTAGTTCGAGGCCGCTTAATTCGTTTAGCCGGTGAGATAGAAAAGTTCTCACTGCAGGAAGAAATGGCAAATGATTTTCGTGAACAAGCTTCAGAATGGTCCGAGAATGAAGATATTGCTGTTGATTTGAGACAACTGCTTGGCGCGGCACGTGACAAGGTAAAGCTCTATGGCTTTCCGGCAACTAAATCTCCTGTACCTACAGAGGAAGAATATGCAGGGATTATCAAAGGTCCAGTCAACTTTTTGGAAACTCATCTCGATGCGGTTCTACGCCTGCAACAGGAACGTCAATTAAGCGGTTTTGATACGGGACAACCTGTAATAATTGAGATGGCTTTTACTTCATTTGAAAAAACAGAAGATGATCTGCTTAAACGTGAAATAATGCTGGAAAACGTTACCGCTGCTTTGCAGAATGGATTATTGGTTGACACACAGAATTTGACGAAACGCGTGGTAAAAGCCCTTGAGGGAGAGCTTTCAGAGACAGAACTGGCACCTTTCCTAAAACTTGTAGGAGCATTGTTCACTTCCTTGAAAGCACAAAAACGAAATTCACGTGTTTTATTTGAAACTCTGGTGGAAAAAGCAAATGCCGCGGAAAATTTATCAGAACGCCGACTTTATCTTAACGCTGTACTTGCGGGTGCGAAGGTTTTTCCGGAAGAGGCCAGTTTTAACCTTGCCTCCGCGAGTGACGATGATGTAGTGACAAGTCATCATCTTCAAACTGAAATGCAAAAACTAGAGGAAACTCTTTAACAACTTGTGAAGCATAGAAATGTTTTTACTATCATCCAAAAGAGGCTTCTCATGAGAACGCTTTTCAAATTTCTGCTGCTTTTATTTCTGCCGCTGACGCTGTTTTCCTGTTCGGATAAACAAGGGTCGTCTCAAAGTTGTTCGATTCAGCTTGATAATCAAAAATATTCTGCGGTAGCCACAAATGAAAACTGCACAAATTATGAAAGAGGCAGCGCCTATCTGGGATTAGCAGGAGTTTCATTTGGAAATTTTCTCAAAACCGGAGCTACGGATAACCTGACAAAAACGCTGGGGATTTCTCCGTTAAGTTCCGCTCTTGATTATACAACCGGCAACCGCGGATATCTGACTAGTGCAATTTGTTTGATTGGCCCCAATACTATCGTCACCTCCAACCGCTGTAACGGAAGTTCAAGAACACGCTCGGCTGATGAAGTGGAAATCTCAATGTTTGCCAATATCGCTGATTTGATTTACCTCAACTATGGTGTACTCGACACTGATTCAAACGGTGATGTTTCAAGTACGGAAACAAGTAACTTCACAGCCCTTGACACAAGCGGTGTTAGCAGTTCCGGCGGAGGAACAGCATTGAGCGTCTACAGCCGCTACGAAGTTATTGCGGGCAGTATAACTTATGTATCTAATAGCGATCTGACTAAGTGTGTCACTTATACTGATAGTTATGTGGTAGATCCTAGTACAGGCAGTAATTGTGTCGCAAAAGCCCTTGCTGATGGTGTTTCGATAACTGAAATCAGACCTATTTTCAAATTTGATAGCATGACTGACATCACAGGTGGTGGAAATTTAAGCAAAAAAATTGATATGGTTAGTGAACTGAGCAGCATTTCAAATGCGCTTGATGGAGATTTTGCCGAGCTCGGTATAAGCACAGAAAACAGTATGCGTGTGAGTCTTTCAGAAGGACTGAGCAAACTGGACAATGGAGCTAGAGCTAAGGACAATGCTACCTGTACCGCTGTGGGTCTATTTGATGTTATGTACCTACTCGTCCAGGATCCTGCAGACAACAGCACCTCATCGACTGATTTAAAAAGCAAGAATCTGATCCTCCTGGCTGATTTAGTCAGTTCTGTAGACAGCAACTTGAGCGTAGCAACAGTCAACGGTTTGACAATGAGCCACGCCAGACTGGTTTATGCTACTGACAGTCCTGCCACAACATATACTGATTCATACGAAACAGCTGAAAGTTCACTTTACTCAGCAATGAAAAATGTCCGCAGTCTTGGTGTTGAAACAACTGTCAAAGGTGACGGTAAGGTCACCTTCCGTGAATTAATCTGCATTGGTGAGAATTAACATGCAGCTCATAGTTGCCGCTCTTTTTCTGAGTTGTTTATTTTTCCCAAACCTCAGTCTTGCAGATAATCCCCTTTTAATTTTTTCTGGTGATCTACGTGGAGAAATCCAACCCTGCGGTTGTGCGGAAGAAGGTGACATGGGTGGACTTCCACGCAGGCTTACGTATTTTAAGCAGCAGCAGTCTCAGCATGCCAATCTTTTCTATTTAGATCTAGGCAATAATTTTCCGGAACCTTCCGGACAAGGTGATCTAAAAATTAAACTGATTCAAAGCTCACTCAAAAAGCTGCGACCGCAAGCAGTGCTGGTAGGGCCTAACGAATGGCAGAATGGACTGCATGTACTTGATCCGGAAATTCCGTATCTGCTCAGCAATCAAAGCCCCAAGCTTAATTTTCTAACTTCAAAAACAATTCATCAAGCCGGACGACAGACAATCCGCGTCACAGGATATTTATCGCCTAAACTGGTTTACTTTAATCAAAATGAGCAACCGCAAATGTTGCCAGTAAATCCTGAATTGATATCACGCTGGGAAACTGAATTTGCAGAGGAAAAAGCCGCTGTTCGGATTCTCTTATTTCGCGGAAATGCGCTGGAATTGAAAAAATTTGAAGATTCTGCTTTATTCGACCTGATTGTAGTGGGCAGCACAAATGATGACGAGTTGCAGCAGGTGATGAAAATGCGGACCAGCTCCGCGGTCTTCCCGATGATTCCAACAAAAGGCCAGGGACTCTTGAGCGGATATCTATCTGCATCCGGAAAGTTAATTCCAAACAATAATGAAACTGTTACAGCTGAATTATCACTGACCTGGTTGAGGGGCAGCTTTGAAGATGCTCCAGAATTAGCAGAAATATTCAGCAATTATGATGCTGCTGTCAAAGAATTGTTTTTTAGTAATTTGGACACGATGGAAAAACAACGTCTCGAATCTCCTTTTGTCGGCAATCAAGTCTGTGCGGCATGTCATGCGGAAATTGTCACAATCTGGCAAAAAAGCCGGCACGCCCATGCTTTTGCCACTCTTGAAAAAAAAGGCAAACATTTTGACCCGGAATGTTTAGCATGTCATGTTGTTGGACTTAACCCGTGGGAGGCTCCGGAAAATGCTTCTGCTGCAGATCGGAAATTCGAGGGAGGTACAGGCTTCCTTAGTCCGCAGACAACTCCGCATTTGAAAAATGTGCAGTGTGAAAATTGCCATGGTCCAGCACGGGCACATCTTAAAAACAATAAAATCAAACCGGCGAATAATGATCCAAAAATGGTTTGCGTAATTTGTCACCAGGGCAGTCATTCACCAGTATTTAATTTTGAAACATACTGGCCTAAAATCAAACATTGACGGCTATACTAGCTCATCCAGCGGTCACGCTCATTTTTTGCCTGCGTGAGGAGTTCTACTAGCTTTTGCTTATCTTTATCTCTGACTGCATCCTCAAGCGCTGCGAGAGCATTTTTAAAAGTATTTATCCTAAGCAGCAAATTATGACTGTTTTCCAGAAAAATATCTGCCCACATTTCCGGACTTGAAGAGGCAATTCTGGAAAAATCTTTCAGTCCCGCTCCGGAATGTCCAAGTACGTCCGGAGTCTCAGAATTGGCGATTGCCTGAATACTAGCGTATGCCAGCAGATGCGGCAAGTGGCTCACCGAGGCAAACATTTTATCATGAGTCTCCGCGTCCATCTCTGAAACTGCCGCACCCAATGATTCCCAAAGTCCACGCACCCTTTCAACGACATCGTATTCTGTTTTTGCACTGGGTGTAAGGATAAAACGTTTTCCAGAAAAAAGTTTTTCCTGTGCGGCGCATGGACCGAAATTCTCTGATCCTGCAATCGGGTGTCCGCCGACAAAGCGCATTTCTGCATACTCCGGAGCAGACATGATTTTTAATAAAGGAGATTTTACACTGCCTGCATCTGTGACAATTGCTGATGCGGAAAGATGGGGACGTATCTGCGTGAGTACTTCGGCAAAGGCTTTTACCGGAACAGCGAGCAATACCAATTCCGCTTCCCCCAGTTTTTCATCCGGGGCAGCTGCGAGATAATCAACTAAATTCTGCGAGCATATTTCTTTACGGTATGCCGCATTAATGTCGTATCCAATCAACTGCTGCGCCAATCCCAAACGCCGCACATCTCTGGCGAATGAACCTCCGATCAATCCGAGGCCCACAACAGCTAATGCCCCAAACGGTTTAAATCCGGAAGAAGACATTTCTACTGCTCAAGTAGTTGCGGGAGCAGTTCCGGCAGGCGGAGCCAACTTTGTCAAATACACGGCTACAGGGCTGGCGACATAAATGGATGAGTATGTTCCAATCAACACACCAACGAGTAAGGCAAAGGCGAAATCGTGAATTATTTCTCCACCCAGTAAAAATAAGGCGAGTACCACAAGCAATGTTGTTCCGGAAGTAATTAAGGTTCTGCTCAGCGTTTCCGTAATGCTTAAATTGATCGTCTCGTCAAAAGGCTTTTTGCGGTATTTTCCTTGATTTTCCCTGATTCGGTCAAAAACCACAATTGTGTCATTCAGTGAGTATCCAACCACCGTCAGCAATGCAGCAACAACGGTTAAGGAAAATTCTTTATCCAAAATGGAAAACATCCCGATAACGACAAGCACATCATGTACTAAGGCGACAATCGCGCTGACTCCCTGTCTCCACTGGAAACGAATGGTGATGTAAAGCAGAACAAGTCCGAGTGCAATCAAAATGGCCTGTACCGCGCTGATTTTCAATTCATCACCGACTTTCGGCCCAATTGTTTCGATACGCCGAATTTCAAGTTTTGGATGTTGCGGCAGCAGAATTTTGCGTAACTCTGAAGTAAGCTGTTCTCCTGTACCAAGCGGGCTGCCGGTCGGAAGTCCAAGTAATATTTCCTTGTCTGCTGCATCTCCAAAAGTTTGCAGAACAACGTTTTTCATCCCTTTTTCGGCAAAGAACTGACGTAATTGATCCAGATCAGGTGCAGTCGAAAATTGAATTTGCACATTCGTTCCTCCCCTGAAATCAATCCCGTATTTCAAACCCTGGTGCGCGACTATCGAAGCGACGCCCGCAAGAATAAGTAAGCCGGAAAAAACTGCGGCAAGACGTTTATAACTGAGAAAATCAATAAATTGACCTTCTTTAAAATTTAAAAATTGCATAGTCTGTTTAGAGAAAAATCTACAGAGTTAGTTAAATCAAATACTGAGTTTGTGTAATTTTGTTTTACGCAAATAAACTATATCAAAAAAGAAACGTGTCACTACAATTGCGGTAAACATACTGGCAATAATGCCAATCGAAAGTGTAACCGCAAAGCCCTTTATTGGTCCTGTACCAAACTGCAGGAGCGCTAGTGCCGCAAAAAGTGTGGTAATGTTCGCGTCAAGAATAGTGCGGAATGCTTTACCGAAACCTTCCTGAATGGCTGCCCGCGGATTATCTGTGCGTTTCAGTTCTTCACGTATACGCTGGAAAATCAAGACATTCGCATCAACCGCCATGCCGATTGTCAGCACTATACCTGCCATGCCCGGCAGAGTCAGGGTAGCGCCGAAGGCACCTAAGATTGAAATTATTAAAATTACATTGAAAACCAGAGCTACTGCCGCAAAAACACCTGCCAGCCGATAATAAAAAATCATGAAAATTAAAACCAGCACACTACCGATCATCAGTGAACTCAGTCCTTGTTCCACGGAATCTTCTCCGAGACTTGCGCCGACTGTGCGTTCTTCACGAATTTCAATCGGAGCAGGTAAAGATCCCGAGCGCAAAACAATTTTTAAGGTATCAGCTTCTTCGACTGTAAACTGTCCGGAAATTGAAGCTTCACCGCCAGTGATGGCTTCACGTATAACCGGTGCTGACTGCACCTTGTCATCCAGCACAATCGCCATGTTACGTCCCACATTACGCCGTGTGATTTTTGCGAAAAGATCTGCGCCAATTGAATCGAAAGAAAGCGCTACGTATGGACTGTTGTCTCTGGAATCAATACGCACCCTGGCGTCACGGATAAACTCACCTGTCATTAAAATCTTTTTATCCAATACATAAGGCCGTTTGGAAATTAGTTTATTGGTTGTCTTATCCCAGACTTCTTGATATTTGACAACCTCCGTCAGCCGGTTGTAAGTATTTGGGGTAGCGTTACTGTTAACAATTTGAAACTGTAAAACTGCCTGTGGGCCAATCAATTCAATGGCACGGTCCCGGTCTTTTAATCCCGGCAGCTGGATTACAATGTTGTTTGCACCTTGCTTCTGAAGAGAAGGTTCACTGATGCCCAAACTGTCTATCCGGTTTCGTAAAACTTCTAAAGCCTGACTAACCGCGCTTTCACGAATACGGTTTGCCTCATCTTCTTTGAGGCTTAAGAAAGTCAGTTCACCCTCCGGCTGCTGATCAAACTGGACAAGAAAACGGTCGTACGGCTCCAGCTCAAGGTTTACTTTTTTGCCGGCTTCCATTTCAACAATCAGCGAACCTGCCGTTTGACGTACCTCTACAAAATCAATCTGTTCGTCAATCAGCAAATCTTCCAGTTCAACTGCTGTACGTCGAATAATTTCCTTGACCGCTTCCTCTACTTTGATTTCAATATCGAGGTACATCCCTCCCTGTAAATCAAGACCAAGATTTACTTTGTTATCCACTGTCTGTGGATCAACTCCTGGTTGATATGCTCTGTAAGTTGGGAATGCGTAATAAAGTGCGGCAATCAAAACGATCAGGATGATGCCTCCTTTGAATTTTATGTCCATGTATTTCGGTTGTAAATTTACATATTGTGAGATTCGGTTTTACAAAACAAACAAAAATTCTGCTCGGTTTATGTTCAAATATTATGCTCAAAGACTCTGCTGAAATGCTAAATTTAGCTCAGGTTT
>Ga0233426_10000209_pt1 | contig 67180 bp, 64 predicted proteins | sample SI_118_April2016_6_FD_179875 | JGI IMG/M metagenome (GOLD analysis project Ga0233426, IMG submission 179875) | Seawater microbial communities from Saanich Inlet, British Columbia, Canada - SI_118_April2016_10_MG | ecosystem: Environmental > Aquatic > Marine > Inlet | place: Canada: British... | reverse complement strand
GGTTTCCGACCTGGTAAATACATGGCATCAACAGATGAATTGCATATTACGATTAAGGGAAAAGGGGGGCATGCCGCTTTGCCACAAAAATACAATAGTCCGTTATTGGCGGCTGCCAAATTAATTACTGATTTAGATATTTCTTTTGTAAAAGAGAAAGACCGACCTTCTGTTTTGGCAATCGGGTTTATTGAAGGTTTAGGCTCAACAAATGTTATTCCTGAACAAGTAAAACTAAAAGGCACCTTGCGTGCAATGGATGAGGGTTTCAGAGTATTAGCGCATGATAAAATATTAGCAATTTCAAATGCTATTGCTCAAGCATATAACCTAGAAATTGAATTTGATATTCGTAAAGGCTATCCTTGCTTAGTGAATGATGAGTCTTTAACTAAAAAGTCCATTGCTTTCGCAAAACAGTATTTGGGTAAGGGCAATGTAATTGACTTGCCTATTAGAATGACGGCTGAGGATTTTTCTTATTATTCCCATCAAGTTCCGTCCACTTTTTATCGTTTAGGTACGGCTAATAAAAGCAAAGGTATTACCCATGGCTTGCATACTTCTCGCTTTAATATTGATGAGCAATCATTAAAAATTGGGATGGGATTAATGGCTTACCTGGCTATAAAAAACTAAGATAATTTATTCCCTATTGTATGGAACTCTTCTGAAAAAAGGGCTATTCTTTCTAGTACTTCAGATGAAATAATGATGTCTTCTTTAAAATCTTTTCCGGTAGCATAAACAATTCTTGGTAATTGCATCATGCGCCATTCATTCATGCAAATTTGGGTAAGTTGCATTGTAGATAGATAACTTCTTTCTCCTCCTGCAGCACACAATATTCCAAAGAACTTACCAGTTGCTTTTCCAAAACAAGCATCTAATAAAATTTTTAAACTATCATTTACGCTATAACAGTGCACACCCATACCAATAATGATATTGTCAGCCTCATCCACTTGCTTGGCTAAAGTTTCCATTTCAGGTGTTCCTGCTCTGTGTACTGGTTGCATGGGTATATTAATAGCATCTACAAAAGTAATGTTGTTTCCTTTTGCAATTAACTCTTCCTTTACAGCTTTGCATAGTAAATAGGAACGGGAGTTCTCAGAAAGAGAACTTGATAATATCAATGTTTTCATTAGTTTGCTACTTTTGAGATAAAGTCAATTCGTAATAATCGTATTTCATTATCAGAAAATTCATCTTCATCAAATTCAACTCTTGCTTCATCAAAAGAGAATTCTTCTGTTTCTTTAAAAAAGTCATGAATTTCTTCTCGTTCTTCTTCTTCCATCATGTCAATTATAATATGGTCAAGATTTAGGCGAGTACCTTTCTCTACAATCTCTTCCATTTCTGTCAGCAAATTCTTAGGAGATAATCCTTTTCCTTTTGCGATATCATCAATGCATAATTTTTTGTCTAATGATTGTATGATGTAAATTTTATTAGAGGATTTAGATGCCACAGTTCTAACTACAATGTCTTGTGGTCGATCAATCTCATGTTCCTCAACATACTCCTTAATAGTATTGATAAATTCTAAACCATATTTTTTTGCTTTTCCAGTACCTACTCCTTGAACTTGAGCAAGCTCCTCAATAGTTATTGGATACTGATTTGCCATATCAATTAAGGATGGTTCCATGAATAAAATTGCTGGTGGTAGCCCAACTTTTTTAGCTATTTTCTTTCTTAAATCTTTTAGTATTTTAAATAGCAATGGGTCTGCAGCTTCTCCTTTCTGGTTTCCACTACTGCTAGTAGCAACTGAGTCGTAATCATGATCTTCAGTTATCATAAAACTATAAGGTTCTTTTATGAATTCTTTGCCGGAATCAGTAACTTTAAGTAGGCCATAACTTTCAATTTCTTTAGTTAAAAGTTGTTTTACATATGCTTGTCTGATAATTGAGTGCCAAAACCCTAATGATTTGTCATTTCCTGTGCCAAATACATCTCCTAATTGCGACATATTTTGTTTGATAAGCGAATTACTTTCACCCATCATTATTCGTGCCATTTCTTTAGGCTTGAATCTTCCTCTAGCACCTTCAACCCCTTTAAGTAATAGTTTTATAAAGTCTTGTCCTTCAATCTTTTCTTTAGGATTCTTGCAGTTGTCACACATATCCTCACATTTTACAGCATCAAATTCCTCACCAAAGTAGTGTAATAAATATTTTCTTCTACACATTGATGTTTCAGAAAATGCAATAGTTTCCATGATTAAAAGTCGCCCAACTTCTTGCTCAGCAACAGGTTTTCCTTGTAAGAAATTTTCTAACTTTTCAATATCTTTATAGTCGTAAAAGGTAATTAAGTCTCCTTTTCCACCATCTCTCCCTGCTCTACCAGTTTCTTGATAATAACCTTCTAAACTTTTAGGAATATCATGATGCATCACAAAGCGAATATCTGGCTTATCAATTCCCATCCCAAAAGCAATAGTTGCAACAATTACATCACAATCATCCATTAAAAATGCCTCTTGATGAGCTACTCTCTTTTTAGCTTCTAATCCTGCATGATAAGGCAAGGCATTAATTCCATTTATTTGAAGTACCTCAGCAATTTCCTCTACTTTTTTTCTACTTAAGCAATATACAATCCCTGATTCTCCTTTACGGTTATTAATATATTGTATGATTTGTTTTGCGACATCTTTTTTAGGTTGTATTTCATAAAACAGGTTGCTTCTATTAAAGGAGTCAAGAAATAATTTACTATCCAACATGTGTAAATTTTTCATGATATCATGCCTTACTTTTGGTGTTGCAGTTGCTGTAAGTGCAATTATTGGAGCTTGACCAATATCATCAATAATTCTTTTTAGGTTTCTGTATTCTGGTCTGAAATCATGTCCCCATTCTGAGATACAATGTGCCTCATCAATAGCATAAAAACTAATTTTAACTGATCTGAAAAATTCAGTGTTTTCCTTTTTCACTAAGGATTCGGGTGCTACATAAAGTAGTTTTGTTTTTCCTGATGCAATATCTTCTTTTACTTGATTAGTCTGAGTTTTTGATAAAGAAGAATTCAAAACATGGGCAATACTTTCATTATGATAATGCCCTCTTAAATCATCAACCTGATTTTTCATTAAAGCAATTAAAGGAGAAACAACAATAGCACATCCATCAGAAATAAGTGCTGGTAATTGATAGCACATTGATTTCCCACCTCCTGTTGGCATGATTACCATACTGTCATTTCCATCTAGAAGATTTATTATTATTTCTTCTTGATCAGATCTAAAAGCGTTAAACCCAAAGATGTTTTTTAGGTTTTTATGTAGTGTTTCTGTAGATATGCTCATTTATGATAAAAATGTAATACTTTTGTTGCGGTTTTTGTGTGAACGAATATACTACTTTATTTTTATGAAATCTTCAGCTGAAATAAAAAAAATTGCAAAAGAGACAATCTTACTTGAGGTTGATGCTATTTCTAAATTACAAAATAGAATAGAAGATGATTTTGTAAATGTTATCAATTTGATACTTAATGCTAAAGGTAGGCTGATTGTAGTGGGAATTGGAAAGAGTGCAAACATTGCAAATAAGATGGTTGCTACCTTTAATTCTACTGGTCAGCCGGCTATTTTTGTGCATGCAGCTGATGCAATACATGGTGATTTAGGCAATATTCAAAGTGGTGATGTAGTGATTTGCATTTCAAAAAGTGGAAATACACCTGAAATTACAGCTTTACTCCCCCTTATTAAAAATATGGAAAATTCGATTATTGCTTTAGTGGGAAATATGAAGTCTTTTTTAGCTAAAGAATCTGATTTTGCATTAGATGTTAGTGTTGAAAAAGAAGCTTGTCCGAATAACTTAGCACCAACATCATCAACAACTGCACAACTAGTAATGGGTGATGCAATTGCAGTTAGTTTGTTAGCGTGCAAAGATTTTACGGATAAGGATTTTGCTCGTTTTCATCCTGGAGGAACTTTAGGTAAGCGTTTATATTTAAAAATATCTGATATTTTGTCAGCAGAAAATAATCCAACAGTTAGAGTTGAGGCATCAATAAATGAAGTAATTATTGAGATTTCAAATAAAAGATTGGGTGCAACTGCTGTTATAGATAATGATGAGTTAAAAGGAATTATTACTGATGGGGATTTGAGAAGGATGCTGGAAAATGGTGCTTCATTCACTGATTTGAAGGCTAATGACATTATGAATGAGTGTCCTAAAACAATTTCGAATGATACTTTAGTTTATGATGCATTGCAATTAATGGAAGCAAGTAATATTAGTCAATTAATAGTTATGGATAGCTCAAAATATGTTGGGATAGTTCATCTACATGATATATTAAAAGAAGGAGTAGTTTAAGATGAGCAAACAGGATAAAGAAATGTCATTTTTAGATCATCTGGAAATTTTCAGATGGCATTTAATAAGAGCTGCAGCCGCAATTATGTTCTTTGCAATTATTGCTTTTATGTACAAGGATATTGTTTTTGATGTAATTCTGCTAGGTCCAAAAGACCCAAACTTCTTAACTTACAAAGTACTTTGCAATATCTCTCGTTTCTTAGGGTTTGAAGATGCTTTATGCTTAACAGAATCCCCTTTTAGTTTGATGAATATTAGTATGAGTGGTCAGTTTTCTGCCCATATAACCACTTCTATTTTTACAGGGTTTATTTTGGCATTTCCTTATGTTTTTTGGGAAATGTGGCGTTTTTTAAGACCTGCTTTGCATGATGGAGAAACAAAGTTAGCTAAAGGAATTGTATTTTTTAGTTCATTACTATTTATGTTTGGTATAGTGTTTGGTTATTATGTTGTTGCTCCTTTATCAGTTAACTTTTTAGGTTCGTATCAAGTGAGTAGCACAGTTGCAAATCAGATAAGTTTAACTTCATTTATTTCTACAGTAACAACAGTTAGTTTTGCTAATGGAATAATATTTGAGTTGCCTATATTGGTTTATTTCTTAACTAAAATTGGTCTATTGACTCCTGAATTTATGCGAGTGTACCGTAAGCACGCAATGGTTGTTACTCTTATTTTATCAGCTCTTATTACACCACCAGATGTAACATCACAGATATTAGTTTCATTGCCGTTAATTGTACTTTATGAGATGAGTATTAAGATTTCGGCAAGGGTTATTAAAAATCAAGAAAAAGCAAACGCATGATTTTAAGAGCAGATAAAATAGTAAAGTATTACGGGAAACGAGCAGTAGTTAAAGGTGTTTCAGTTGAGGTAAAGCAAGGTGAGATTGTTGGGCTTTTAGGGCCAAATGGAGCAGGTAAAACTACCTCATTCTATATGATGGTTGGATTGGTAAAACCAAATGAAGGGAATGTTTTTTTAGATGATGTAAATATCACAAAACTACCTATGTATAAGCGAGCTCAAATGGGTGTTGGTTATTTAGCACAAGAGGCATCAGTTTTCAGAACAATGAGTGTAGAGGATAATATCTTGGCTGTACTTGAAATGACAGCTTTAAGTAAGAAGGAGCAAAAGGAAAAATGTGAATCTTTGCTTGATGAATTTAGCTTACAACATGTGCGTAATAATATGGGGGGACTACTCTCGGGAGGAGAGAGAAGAAGAACAGAGATTGCAAGAGCTTTAGCCACTAACCCAAAGTTTATTTTGCTTGACGAGCCATTTGCAGGTGTTGATCCTATTGCTGTTGAGGATATTCAGCAGATAGTCGCTACTTTAAAAGAAAAGAATATTGGCATCTTGATTACTGACCATAATGTGCATGAAACTCTAAAAATTACAGATAGAGCATATCTTTTGTTTGAAGGAAATATCCTAAAACAAGGTACTGCTGAGGAGTTAGCAGCTGATGAGCAAGTAAGAAAAGTTTACTTAGGTAAGAATTTTGAGCTTAGGAAATAATTATATTTCCTCTAAAGTAAATTCGTAAGATTCCATAATTTGATTGCAAAGCATTTTTTTGCAAGCTTCATCAACCTTATTACTAGCAATTGCCTTGCTATCCGCTTCAATTTGAAGTGTAATGTGTTTTCCAATTCTTACATTTCCAATTTCTGATAAACCAACATTTCCCATACTTGCACTTACTGCTTTTCCTTGTGGGTCTAATAATGTTTTAAGAGGCATTACATTTATCTCGGCTGTGAACTTCATAATTATAGTATATTATTTAATAGTGATAAAATCAGGTACAAAATTACAATAAAAGGGATAGCAGCAAACTGAAATACAAAGAATAATATTACAGCACTTAAGATTAATACTATTCTAAATATATTTAACCTAGTATTTAGGGATTCATTTTTGCTATATTTAAGAGAAAATAAAGGCATTTCTACTACTAAGAGTATAGGCATAATTACAGCTAATATCGAAAGTAATTTTATGTCAGCAAACATTGGGAATACCTCAAAATTAATATGAGGGATTGCTGCAATAAAAATAGCAAGTGCAGGAGTTGGTAACCCAATAAATGAAGTGGTTTGTCTAGTGTCAATATTAAAATTAGCCAAGCGATAAGCTGAGAAAATTGGAATTAATAGCGCTAATGAGGCAGGGTATAAAAGCACATCATTTGTCATGGAGTGTTTTAGTATTGTTCCATTACTCAGGTAAAACATTAAATGAAAAAGAATAAATCCTGGGGCTACCCCAAAAGTTACCATGTCAGCCATGGAATCCAGTTGTTTGCCGAGATCGCCACTTACCTTTAATAGGCGAGCTGCTAGTCCGTCAAAAAAATCAAAGAAAGCTCCAGCAAAAATACAGAGTGATGCCATTGTGAGGTCGCCTTGAAAAGCAAAAATTATTGCAAAAAGCCCACAAGTTAAGTTGGCTAGAGTTATGAGATTAGGAATATTTCTTTTTATTGCGTTCATATTCAGCAAAAATATGATAATATTTGTAAAACTTATGAGAAAACTACTTTTAGCATTGTTAAGCGGATTACTCTTGGCATTTTCATGGCCAGAGCTTGGTATATTTCCTTTTCTGTTTTTCGCGTTTTTACCCTTATTAATGGTAGAAGATGTATTGAATAATTCAAATGACAAGAAGAAGGGAAGAAAAGTATTTTGGTATTCTTTTTTAGCCTTCTTTATTTTTAATGCAATCACTACTTACTGGGTGTATCACGCTACATTATTTGGTGCAATTGCTGCTTTTATTGTAAATGCAACTTTAATGTCTACTGCTTTTTGGTTGTTTCATAAAGTAAAAAACGCTACTACTAATCGTTTGGGTTATTTATCCTTTATTGTTCTTTGGATATCTATTGAATATCTTCATTTAAACTGGGATTTATCTTGGCCTTGGCTTACCTTAGGGAATGCTTTTGCAAATGTGCCTGGTGTTGTTCAGTGGTATGAGTTTACAGGATTTTTAGGAGGTTCTCTTTGGGTACTTTTTGTAAATGTACTGCTTTTTAACTTATACATTTCTGCTGATAAAAAGAAAGCAATGCTGTTGCCTTTACTAGTTTTATTGTTGCCCTTTTTTGTTTCTTATCATATGTATTCAAATTTTGAAACTGAGAATGAAGATACATTAAAAGTGCTGATTGTTCAGCCAAATATTGATCCTTATACTGATAAATTCAATGTTGGATACGAAAAGCAATTAGCTGATTTTATTACGCTCTCGAAAACAAAATTAACAGCTGAAACTCAGCTTCTAATTGGTCCTGAAACTGCATTGCTTGAAGGGATTTGGGAAAATAAATTGGAAGCAACTTATAGTGTAAGGAAGTTTAGGGAGTTGCAAAAGGAATTCCCAAAGTTGAATGTAATTGTTGGGGCTAGCACATATAAAATGTTTGGTCATGGCGAGAGAAAAACTACTACTGCTCGTCAGGTTAGAAATGAAAAAATCTATTATGATGCCTATAATTCAGCAATTTTTATACCTGATAGTGGGTTAGTTGAGGTGTATCATAAAACAAAACTAGTACCTGGAGTGGAGAAAATGCCTTTTCCGTACATACTTGATCCGTTAGCAAAATTGGCTGTTGATTTGGGTGGGATGAGTGGATCTTTAGGAAGTTCTAATACCCTTCATGATTTTGAAGTTGATGCAGTGAATGTTCGCCCTTTAATTTGTTATGAAAGTATTTATGGAGAAATGAATTTTGAAAATTCAGATTTAATTACGATCATTACAAATGATGGTTGGTGGAAGAATACTGCAGGATATAAACAACATTTTTCTTATGCTAGTTTAAGGGCTATTGAACAGAGAAAAGCAGTTGTGCGTTCAGCTAATACAGGTATTTCTGGGATAATTTCATCTAATGGTGAAATACTGCAAGAAACTAATTGGGATGAGGCAATTTGTATTGCTGCTGATGTAAAGTTGAATAGTAAACCAACTTTCTATGCTCAGTTTGGAAATTATATCGGAAGGTTAAGTGTTTTTGTAGCCTTTATGCTGATGACAGTAACTTTTGTAAAAGGAAAGTTGAGAAAATAAAAACCCACTCTTTTCAGAATGGGTTTTAATTATTTTCTAAAATAATAATTTATTCTTCTGTTGTTTCTTCTTCCTCAGTTAAGTCAATATTGATTTTAATTACAGTATCAACATCACCTTCTATGTCAATATTTTCAATCACTGTATCTACCATGCTGTCAATGTTTAAGTTTTCATCTTCAACTTTAATTTCAACTCTTATTTCTTTTTTTACTTCTGTTGAGCATTCAGTTTTGCAACAATTTCCCATAAATAAGTACCCTAGTATTCCTATGATAAGAATCCATGTTAGTGGCTTTTCAAATTTTCCCATAATATTTTTTGTGTTGGTTAGTTGTGGCTAAATTAGTAAAAATAAACTACTTCAAATTTTTAGGTATGATACAAACAGGAATAGCATTCATTTTGTGTTGGTTAGCTCTGTTAAGTTGTGTGTAAATTTTAAGCACTTCTCTTTCTCTTTTATTAAGAGTATTTTTGTCACCATCAAATTGCATTGCCCATTCAAGTTCAGGGTAAGTAGCTCCAATCTGATCTTCATCTGTTTTATCATTCCCCCAAAGTCCGTCAGTTGGTGCTGCAATTAGAATATTATTATTAATACCTAGTTCTTTTCCAAGTGCATAAACTTCCGATTTTAATAAATCAGCAATAGGACTTACATCTACTCCCCCGTCTCCATATTTGGTAAAAAAACCAATTCCAAAATCCTCTACCTTGTTCCCTGTACCAAGTACAAGTGAATTATTTGCTTGTGCAAAATAATAAAGAGTCGTCATCCTGAGTCTTGCTCTTGTATTTACCAAAGCAAGTTCGTGAGTGTTTTCATTATTTGGTAGCTGGGAAATAAATCCATCATATACTGTGGTAAGATTAAGTTCTGTTGAACTCACATTTTGGAAATTCTCTTTTAACCAGTTGATATGCTCTCTTCCTCTTTCAACTTGTTCTTTCTGTTGATGAATTGGCATTTCAACACAAATTAATGGTAAACCTGTTTTTGCTACAAGTGTTGAGGTTACTGCCGAGTCAATCCCTCCTGAAATTCCAATTACAAAACCTTTTGATGCTGATGATTTAGCATAATCTGAAAGCCAATTAGAGATGTGAGTAATTACTGCTGTTGTTTTCATATTTGTTTGCAAATGTAATGCAAAACTTATTACTTTTGCCCTATGAAGCCTATAGTCTTATTTCTCTCTATTACTCTTGTTACTTTTTTAGTAGCATCATTAATTTTTTCTTATTTTCCTGAGGATAAAAAAGTGGAGTTAAAAGTAAACAGATTTGAACAGGAGTTGTTTTCAATTACTGCTGATAATCTGATTGAAAAATCAAATTCTTGGGATACTATTTTCGGTTCTTTTCCTGAGGTTTTTGCTACACAGATTATGAATAGTTCTCAATTGACTACTGCTCAGTATTATGATGAGTTGCTAGCTTTTACTCAGCATAAAGATATGCGTGAAGCATATGATTCTACTGTTGTTGTTTTTGATGATTTCAATGAATTTGAACATAGTTTGGAATTGGCATTTGGGCAATTTACTAATGAGTTTCCTTCTTATCCTCTTCCTGAGATAACTACTTTTTTTGGTGGATTTAATTATGGTGTAGTAACCTATGATAATAATATAGCAATAGGTTTAGAGAATTTTTTAGGTACAAATAGTAAGTTCTATCAGTTTTTAGGAGATCCTGAGTATTTAAGATTTCAAAAACAAAAAAAGTTTATTCTCTCCAATGTGATGGAAGTTTGGTTTAATGAGCATTTTCAAAAATATCTTGGAGGTAGAGATTTACTTTCTCAAATAATACATAAAGGTAAGGCTATGTGTTTTATTGATAAAATGCTTGTTGATATTTCTTTAGAAGATAAGTTTCGTTTTACAAAATCTCAGATGGATTGGGTTATTGAAAATGAAGCAAGTATATGGGAATTTTTAGTACATGAAGATATGCTTTTTTCAAAGAAAGAAATGGAATTTAGGTCATTTGTAAATTATGCTCCTTTTGCCAAAGGGATGTCTCAAGAAGCTCCTGGTAGAATTGCTTATTATATTGGCTATAAAATGGTAAATGAGTATATGGATAATAATGAAATTGATATTGAGGAATTGATGTATTTAACAGATTCCAGAAAGTTTTTGCAGGAATCAAAATACAAACCCACAAAATAAAATTATGAAACAAACTTTAAAATTTGAAGTTGAGTTAGATGAAAATCATTTACCAACAAATATAAAAATGGATGCAACTGGTGGTGGTGCAGATGAGGATAATATCAAAGCATTAATGATATCAGCTTGGGCTGCAAAAACTAAGGAAACTTTGCGTATTGATTTATGGACAAAAGATATGCCTGTTAATGAGATGTTTATAATGTATCATCAGACTATGATGGGGATGGCAGGCAGTTTGGAAAAAGCAACAGGACATGATAAACTTGCTGGTGCTTTACGAGACTATTGTGAGTTTTTTGCTGAGCAAACAAAGATTAAAGGGTAATTACCTTACCTCTTTAAAATGTGGATTAAGCTTTTCAATATAGTCTGCAATTTCTTGCGTTCCCATTTTCTTTTCAGCTGAGGTGACAAATGTTTCTGGGAGTTCTTCCCATTCTTTTTGCATCTCACTTTTGTACGCTTCAATTTGTTTATTGAGGGCTACCTTCCCAAGTTTATCTGCTTTGGTAAATATTATTACAAACGGAATTCCTTTTTCGGCTAGCCACTGCATAAATTCTTGATCAATAGCTTGTGGTTTGTGCCTGGAATCAACTAATACGAACAGGCACATTAAATTTGTTCTATTTGTCAAGTAATTGCTAATCATATCATGAAACTGAGCCCTCAATGATTTAGGAATCTTTGCGTAACCAAATCCTGGTAAATCAACTAAATACCATTCTTTGTTAATTAGAAAATGATTTATTAATTGTGTTTTCCCTGGCTTTCCTGATGTTTTGGCAAGATTTCTGTGGTTAACTAATGCGTTTATCAAAGATGATTTCCCGACATTTGACCTTCCAATAAATGCGTATTCTGGCATTTTTGGAGCAGGACAAATTCTGTAATCACTATTACTAATTACAAATTCTGCAGTTTTAATCTTCATGATTAGTTAAAATCTTTTTTTAAGAAATTCTAGTACTAACTCACTAAATCTTTTTGGGTGTTCCCACATTGCAGCATGTCCGCATAATGGAATCCAATTGAGTTCAGAGTCAGGCAGTAGTTTGTGGAATTCCTCAGCCACATGAGGTGGAGTTACTTTGTCTTCAGCTCCCCATATTAATGACACAGGCTTATTAATATTTGGGATATCTTCAGCCATATTGTGCCTAATAGCAGATTTTGCATATCCTAATAGTTTTAGGATTGACATTCTGTTGTTTGCAATTTCAAATACTCTATCTACTAAGTCGTCAGTTGCTACTTTTGGGTCGTAAAATACTTCTTCTGTTTTTACTCTTATATAGTCTTTATCTCCTCTTCTTGGAAAAGAATTTCCCATTGAACTTTCAAATAAACCTGAACTTCCAGTTAAAATTAAACCATCTACTTTTTCAGGATGATCTTTTGCAAATATTAAACCGATATGTCCTCCCATAGAATTTCCCATTAGTACTGCGCTTTTTAATCCTAAATGCTTCATGAATGCATAAAGGTAATCACTAAGTCCTTTTACTGACACTTTAAGTAATTTGCCTTCAAACAACTTAAGATCTAAGCCATAAACCTTGTACTCCTCAGAAATATAATCTACCATTTCACCAAAGTTCTCCACACCACCCATTAAACCATGTAGTAAGATGATTGGTTGTCCTTTAGTTCCTTCTTCAAGCCATTTAAATTTTCCCTCTTCCTTAACCATGTTTAGTTGTAGATTTTAGATTGCAAATAAACGAAAATATTTGTTAATAGCAACCCCTAGGTTAAAATGAGCTCAAAACAGGGTGTTGTGGTGGAAGTTATCAACAAAGTGGGGTTAAGTGGGGAATAGTGGGGTTTATTCGTATATTAGCACCCAGATTTAAACAAGAACAAAGTGATTAATATAATTGGAACATACGAATGTAAAGCAGATGCCAAAGGGCGTGTAATGTTTCCTTCTGCTTTAAAAAAGCAGTTGCAAAAAGTGCTTGGAGATGGTTTCGTAATTAAGCGTTCAGTTTTTAATCAGTGTTTGGAGATTCATCCTATGCAAGAATGGAATGAAGTTGTTGGGCAAGTAAATAAGTTGAATCGTTTTGTTAAAAAGAATAATGATTTTATCAGATCCTATATGGCTGGATTGAAAGTAGTTGATGTAGATGGTTCTGGTAGGTTCTTAATTCCTAAGGATTTATTGTCTTTTGCTGGATTGCAAAAACAAATTGTCCTTTCATCATCAGTAAATATGATTGAGATTTGGGATAAAGATAAATATGAAAGTTCAGTGGCTGAATCTTTAAAAGATTTTGGTGATTTAGCGGAAGAGGTGATGGGTAATCAACCACTAGACGGATCGGATGGGATATCATAGTCCAGTATTATTAAACGAATGTATTGAAGGGTTAAATATAAAGCCCACAGGAATTTATGTTGATGTCACTTTTGGTGGTGGTGGTCATTCTAAAGAAATAATGAAACATCTGGATGGAGGTAAATTATTTGCGTTTGATCAGGATGCTGATGCATATGAGAATAATTTGCCGCAAGATGGATTTAAATTGATTGATGCCAACTTTAGATATCTAAGGAATTTTCTAAGAATGGAGGGGGTGAAAAAAGTTGATGGGATTCTAGCTGATCTGGGAGTTTCTTCTCATCAATTTGATGTTGCTGAAAGAGGTTTTTCTACTCGATTTGAAGGAGAATTGGATATGCGAATGAACCCTAAATCTGATTTGTCGGCAAAGGAAATAGTAAATGATTATTCTGAAGAAAATTTGGCTAATGTTCTTTATAAATATGGAGAGTTAAAAAACTCAAGAAGAATAGCCAAGGAAATTGTAAGCGCAAGACAAGTTGAAAGGATAAATACTACTACCGAACTTATTGTTGTAGTTGCAAAAATAGTTCCTGAAAAATATAGAAATCAGTTTTTGGCTCGAATTTTCCAAGCAATTAGAATAGAAGTGAATGATGAGATTGTTGCTTTGGAGGAAATGCTTTTAAGTGCAGTGGATATGTTAAACCCTGGAGGAAGATTGGTAGTGCTTTCTTATCATTCTTTAGAGGATAGATTGGTTAAAAACCTAATGAAGAAAGGGAATTTGGAAGGAAATGCAGAGAAGGATTTTTTTGGGAATCCGATTAAAGATTTAATAGAAATAAATAGAAAAGTAATTGTTGCTACTGCTGATGAGGTTAAACAAAATTCAAGAGCAAGAAGTGCAAAATTAAGAATAGCTGAAAAATCAAATGACAACTAAAAAAGACACCTCAAATACACTTATCTCAATTATGAGGGGTGAGTTTATTGCTGAAGAAAGCAATAGAAAATATGTGCCTTTTTTATTAATGACTGTGTTTTTGGTTTTGGTAAATATCAGTTCCTCTTTCCGAGCAGAAAAATTATTAAAGCAGTCAATTTCATTAGAAAAAGAAGTAGCTGATTTAAGGTTGGTTTATATTACTACAAAATCTGATTTGATGAGTATGTACAGGAGATCAGTAATTGAAAATATTGTGAATGAACAAGGCTTAAAAACATCATTAACTCCTCCAATAATCATTGAAAAATAGTGAAGAAAACTACAAAAAATAGCAATTTAAGAATCATAGGACTTTACTTATTCGTGTTCCTTCTTGCTGTTGGTGTAGTTGCTAAAATTGTAAAAATTCAGCAGTTTGATGAATTGATTAATACTTCTAGTCAGCCAAGGTTTTTTACAGTTGAAGCCCCAAGAGGAAATATATTAGCTGATGATGGGTCTTTACTTGCAATTTCAATGCCACTCTATAAAATTCATTTGGATTTAAGTGTGATTAGCAAAGTGCTTTTTGATAAGCATATTGTGGAGATTTCTGAGGGTTTGAGTGATTTGTTTGCTGATAAATCTACTGAGGAATACGAGCGGTTTTTAAGATTAGCTAAAAAATCAAGAAAAAATAAATATGTCCTTTTGAAATTGAAGGTTACACATAATGAATTAAAAGTTTTGCAAAGTCTTCCTTTATTTAAATTGGGACAAAATAGAGGTGGGTTAATAGCAGAGCAAAGGCCTCATAGAGAAGTGCCTTTTGGTTTGCTTGCACAAAGAACTGTTGGTGTTTTAAGAGATGTAAATCCAGTTGGCATTGAGGTGGCTTTTAATCAAGTATTATCTGGAGTTGATGGTCAGCATTTAAAAAGAAAAATTGCACAAGGAGCTTGGGTTCCTCAAGACTCAGAGGGGAATAGTTTGCCAAAAGCTGGTAGAGATATTTTAACAACTATCAATATTGACATGCAGGATGTTGCTGAAAAATCATTGGAACAAACCTTAATAAAAGAAAATGCAGATTGGGGTTGCGTAATAATGATGGAGGTAAAAACAGGTGAAGTGAAGGTTATTGCAAACTTGCGTAAAGATACTTCTGATAGAGTAAGTGAGTATTTTAATTATGCAATAGCTCAGCATGATGCGCCTGGATCAACTTTTAAATTAGCATCTATAATTGCTGGATTAGAGGATGGAAAGTTTACAGTAAATGATTCTGTGAATTTGCAAAAAGGTAGAACAAAATATTATGATAGAGTGATGAGGGACTCTCCGCATAATTTTAAAAATGTAACGATTAAAAAAGCGTTTATTATTTCCTCTAATGTTGGGATTTCAAAAATTATAAATGATAATTATAAGAAAAATCCTACTGAGTATACTGATCGAATTTATAAAATGGGATTAAGCACACCACTAAATTTGGAATTACCATTTCCTGATGATGGTTTAAGAATGCCAATCCCAAATAAAAGAGGTTGGTCTGGTGTTACTTTACCATGGATGTCTACTGGGTATGAAATGGCATTAACGCCTCTTCATATGCTAACTTTTTACAATGCAATTGCCAATAATGGTAAAATGATGAACCCAATTTTTACTAAAGCCATAATGATGGGCGGAAATATTATTGAAGAAAAAAGCCCTGTTGTTGTAAACCCTTCTATTTGCTCAGAATCAACAATAAGAGAAATTTTACCTTTATTGATAGGTGTAGTTGAAGAAGGAACAGCTACAAATATCCGTACTGATAAATACAAAATTGCTGGTAAAACAGGGACAACAGTTCTGAATTATGCTGGCAGAAAGGAAGATGAGGAGAAAAAGTACCAAGCTTCTTTTGCTGGATTTTTTCCAGCTGATAATCCAAAATATTCCTGCATAGTTGTAATTAATAATCCTAAGACTGGTCAGGTATACGGAGGGAAAGTTGCTGCTCCCATCTTTAAAGAGTTAGCTGATAAAGTTTATGCGCTTGATATGGATATTCATAATCCGATTATTAGTACTGATACATTTACAAATCTTCCAAAAGTAAAACAAGGTAAGACTTTTGATGCAAATCACATTTTGACTGAACTTAATATTTCTACACAAAATACTGAATCAAATTGGATGGTATCTCAAACATCAAAATCAGAAGTAAAGCTAATGGTAAGAAAAATTGAAGAGGATTTGCAAAGAGGAAAGATGCCAAACTTGAAAGGAATGAATTTGAAAGATGCAGTCTATTTGCTAGAAACATATGGTTTAAATGTAAGTGTTGAGGGGTCTGGATCGGTTGTTAATCAGTCGATTAAAAAGGGGGTTAATTTCAAAAAAGGAAACGTAATTAAATTAGAATTAGCTTAATGAATTTACAAGATATTCTATATAAAGTAAGTATTGATAAAGTAGTTGGTTCTACTGATATTGAAATTTCAAACATTGCTTTTGATTCAAGAAAGGTTAATGCAAATGGACTATTTGTTGCTATAAATGGAACTATTTCTGATGGTCATCAATTTATAGATAGTGCCATTGAAAAAGGTGCAATTGCAATTATTGTTGAGCAAATTCCTGCTAATATTAATGAAGATATAACTTATATTAAAGTTGAAAACTCCCATGACGCTCTGGGAATTATTGCAAGTAATTTTTATAACAATCCATCTGATAGAATAAAATTAGTTGGCGTTACTGGGACAAATGGAAAAACAACAATTGTTAGTTTATTGCATCAATTGTTTGGGTTTTTGAATGTAAAAGTAGGAATGCTTTCTACAATTCAGAATAAAATTATTGAGCAGGTAATTCCATCTACTCATACAACTCCTGATGCTTTACATATAAACTTTTTGCTAAGTGAAATGTTAGAGAAAGGTTGTGAGTATTGCTTTATGGAAGTGAGTTCACATGCACTTTCGCAAGGAAGGGTTAATGGCTTGAATTTTGCTGGAGGAGTTTTTACAAATCTTACGCAAGATCATTTAGATTATCACAACACTTTTGCTGAATACCGAGATGTGAAAAAATTATTCTTTGATGCTTTACCAAAAGATGCTTTTTCATTAGTTAATAAAGATGATAAAAACGGCATGAAAATGCTTGAAGGAACAAAATCGAATAAGCTTACTTATTCTCTAAAATCAATTGCTGATTATAAATGTAGAGTTTTAGAGAACCAGTTTGAAGGCATGTTATTGCAAATTAATAAAGTTGATGTTTGGGTGAAATTGATAGGTGATTTTAATGCTTATAATATTCTTTCTGTTTACGCTATATCTAATCAATTTGGCTTTGAAGATTATGATGTGCTTACTGCCTTAAGTATGCTAAATTCTGCTGAAGGAAGGTTTCAGTTTATTCGATCAGAAAATCAAATTACTGGGATAGTTGATTATGCTCATACTGATGATGCTTTAAAGAATGTACTTTCTACAATTAATAATATCAGAAGTAATGCAGAACAGTTGATTACTGTAATTGGCTGTGGTGGAGATAGAGATAAAAGTAAAAGGCCACTAATGGCAAAAGTTGCTTGTGATTTAAGCACTCAAGTTATTTTAACTTCTGACAATCCGAGATCAGAAAGCCCAGATGCAATTATTGATGATATGCTTGCAGGATTGGATCCTGTGCAAAATAAGAAAGTACTTGTTATTTCTGATAGAAAACAAGCAATTAAAACTGCTTGCAGATTGGCAAATGATACCGATATAATACTTGTTGCAGGAAAAGGACATGAAAAATATCAAGAAATTAAAGGAGAAAAATTTCCTTTTGATGATATGGAAGAACTAAAACAATCACTAAATATAATTAAAGACTAATGTTATACTATTTATTTGAATATCTACAAAGTGCATATGATTTCCCTGGGGCAGGTTTGTTCCAGTATATCTCTTTTCGTGCTGCTATGGCAGTGATTACATCCTTGTTAGTCTCCTTAGTTTTTGGAGGAAAAATAATCAGATTTATCCAAAGAAAACAAATTGGTGAGGAAGTTAGAACTTTGGGTTTAGCGGGGGAGGAGAGTAAGAAAGGAACTCCAACTATGGGGGGGCTAATTATTTTGGGTGCAATATTGATTCCCACTTTATTATTTACGAAACTGGATAATATCTACATCCAAATTATGCTAGTTTCTACTGTATGGCTAGGTGCTATCGGCTTAATTGATGATTATATTAAAGTATTTAAGAAAGATAAAGAAGGTTTGGCAGGTAGGTTTAAAGTATTAGGGCAAATTGGAATAGGATTAATTGTTGGAATAGTGATGGTATTTCATTCTGATATAGTGGTGAAAGATGAAGTAAGTTTATCATCAGAAACGGAAGTTGTTGGCTCAATTAGTTTGGCTCAGAAATCATCTAAAACAACTACTCCATTCTTTAAAAATAATGAATTTGATTATCAGTCATTAACATCTTGGATGGGTGATACGGCAAAAGATTACGCTTGGATTTTATTTATTTTGATAGTTGTTGTAATTGTTACAGCGGTAAGTAATGGAGCAAACATGACGGATGGTTTAGACGGTTTAGCTACAGGAACTTCAGCAATTATTGGGGCTACTTTGGCGCTTTTTGCTTATGTGTCGGGTAATATTATTGCAGCTGATTATTTAAATATTATGTACATCCCATATACGGGAGAACTTGTAATCTACATGTCTGCTTTTGTTGGGGCTTGTGTCGGTTTTATGTGGTATAATTCTTACCCAGCTCAGGTTTTTATGGGGGATACAGGTTCTTTGGCTCTTGGTGGGATAATAGCTGTTGTTGCTATTTTAATCCGGAAGGAATTATTGATTCCAATTTTATGTGGTGTGTTTTTGGTTGAAAACTTATCCGTGATAATGCAAGTTGGTTATTTCAAATATACAAAGATGAAATTTGGGGAGGGAAAGCGAATATTTAAAATGGCTCCACTACATCATCATTATCAGAAATTAGGGATGCATGAAAGTAAGATTGTTACTCGATTTTGGATAGTTGGAATTATGCTTGCAGTAATAACAGTTGTTACTCTTAAATTAAGATAATGGCAAAAAGAATAGTCGTTTTAGGAGCAGGAATTAGTGGAGTTGGAGCGGCTGTTTTAGCAAAGAAAAAAGGGTTTGAAGTTTTTGTTTCTGATAAAGGAAAAATCACTGAAGATAATAAAAAAGTTCTTTTAATTAATGAGATTGATTGGGAAGAAAACAATCACACTTTTGATAAAATTTTAAATGCTGATGAAGTAATTAAAAGTCCAGGAATCCCTGATAGTGTTGAGCTAATTATGAACCTTAAAAATGCAAAAATCCCTTTGATTTCGGAAGTAGAATTTGCATTTAGATATACTAAAGCAAAAATTGCAGCTATCACAGGAAGTAATGGAAAAACAACTACTACTTTGCTTTTAGGACATGTGCTAAAAAATGCTGGATATGATGTTTTAGTAGCAGGAAATGTTGGCGTTGGCTTTGCTCTATCAATTTCCGAAAGGGATTACGATTATATCGTTCTGGAATTAAGCAGTTTTCAACTTGATGGAATAAAAAATTTTAGAAGTGATGTAGCAATTTTACTAAATATTACTGCTGATCATTTGGATAGATATGATTACAGGCTAGAAAATTATTCAGCATCAAAATTCAAAATCACAGAAAATCAGAAAGAACAAGATTTCCTGGTTTATAATGCAGATGATGAAATTGTAAAAGAAATTAAAACTAAAGCAAAAAAGTTACCAATCTCATTAAAAAACGAACAAAAAGAAGGAGGATTTTTAAATAAGAATGAATTAATAATTAAATTAAATAATAATACTATGACAATGCAAGAATTAGCCTTACAAGGCAAACACAACATCTTCAATTCAATGGCTGCTGCAATGGCTGCAAGAGTTTTTGAAGTTAAAGATTCAGTAATCAGACAGTCAATGATAGACTTTCAAAATGTAGAACACAGATTGGAATATGTACTAACAGTACATGGGATTGATTTTGTTAACGATTCAAAAGCTACTAATGTAAATGCTTGTTGGTTTGCATTAGAAAGTATGACTAAAGGTGTAGTGTGGATAGTTGGGGGGGTTGATAAAGGAAATGATTATTCTGAGTTAGCGGAAATGGTTGATGAAAAAGTAAAAGCAATTATTTGCTTAGGAGAAAATAACCAGAATATAATAGATGCTTTTAAAGATAAGGTAGACACTATCGTTCAGGCATCAACAATGTCAGAAGCGGTAAATCAATCTTATAGCTTAGCAAACAAAGGTGAAACTGTTTTACTTTCTCCAGCTTGTGCAAGTTTTGATTTGTTTGCCAATTATGAGGATAGAGGGGTTCAGTTTAAAAAGTCTGCAAGAACACTGTAAGTGAGTTCAGTCTTTGGAAATATAAAATTTAAAGGTGATAAAATCATCTGGGCAATTGTAATTTTACTTTCATTATTCTCAATAATGGTTGTGTATTCAGCTGCTGGATGGTCTGATTTAATTAGTCATATTCCAAAATTATTAATAGGACTTTTTGCAATGTATGTTGTGCATTTAATTCCGTTTAAATACTTTTCAAAGTTAGGGCAATTAGGTTATTTTACGAGCTTATTATTACTCGTTTTAGTATTGGTAATTGGTGTTACTGTAAATGGTGCGTCAAGGTGGATAAACATAGTTGGTTTACAGTTTCAGCCTTCTGATGTTGCGAAACTAACAGTTATTTTATTTATGGCTCGTCAGATTAGTGTAAATAGAGATAATCTATCTGGATTTAAGGAATTTGTTTGGTATGTTTTAGCACCACTGGTCATAGTGTGCTTGCTAATATTGCCTAATAATTTTTCTACATCAGCTTTAGTTTTTATTAATGGTTTGGTTTTAATGTTTGTAGGGAAAATCAGATTTCAATTTATAGCGAAAGTTTTAGGAATGGCATTAATAGGAGTATTTATTATTTATGCTTCTGCAAAATGGACTCCTTTAGGAACTAGCGTTATGCCTAGGTCTGCTACTTGGGTAAGTAGGATAGATAATTTTGTTACAGGTGGTGATGAGCAACAAATGGATAAAGATTATCAGCAAACACAAGCGTTAGTTGCTATTCAGAATGGAGGATTATATGGGGTTGGTCCAGGAAAAAGTACGCAAAGGAGTATTTTACCTTATTCATACTCTGATTTTATTTATGCTATAATTCTAGAAGAGTATGGTTTGATTGGAGGTGTTTCTGCCATTTTATTTTATTTGATTTTACTTTTTCGAGCAGTGCGAATTTCCTTAAAATCAGGAAGTGTTTTTGGTAGTTTAGTTGCAATTGGCTTAATGTTTTCTTTAGTGTTTCAGGCTTTTATAAATATGTTAGTTTCAGTAGAAATTATGCCAGTAACTGGGCAGACTTTACCTCTTATAAGTATGGGGGGGACATCAATAGTTTTTAGTTGTATAGCAATAGGAATAGTATTAAGTATTAGTAGAGATTCAATAGAAGGAGAATATGAGCAATCTTAAAGTGATTATTAGTGGTGGTGGTACTGGAGGACATATATTTCCTGCCATAGCAATTGCGAAAGCAATAGAAAATAAAGTGCAAAATGTAGAGATTCTTTTTGTAGGTGCAGAGGATAGAATGGAGATGGAGAAAGTCCCTGCTGCTGGGTATAAAATAATAGGACTTTGGATAAGTGGCTTGCAAAGAAAATTGGATAAACGAAATTTACTTTTTCCTTTTAAAGTGATTCATAGTATATTTAAAGCAAAGAATATTGTAAAAGAATTTAAGCCAGATTTAGCAATAGGTACTGGTGGCTATGCTAGTGCGCCACTGCTTTATGCAGCTGCTAAAAAAGGCATTCCAACTGTTATTCAGGAGCAGAATTCTTATCCTGGGCTTACAAATAGAATTTTAGCAAAACATGTGCAGAAGATATGTGTAGCATATGATGAGATGGAACGCTTTTTTCCAACTGAGAAATTGATTATCACAGGAAATCCTATCCGTGAGGGTATTTTAGATTTTAATAATAAAGTAACAGATGGGCAAGTGAAATTTAATATTGACAAAACAAAACCAACTGTTTTAGTTGTGGGTGGTAGTTTGGGTGCTTTAACGATTAATAATGCAATTGCAGAAAATATCAATCAGATAAAAAATATGGATGTAAATCTGATTTGGCAAACTGGAATTTCATATCAAGATAAAGCTCAAAATTTCATCACGGATGTTAATACAAAAGGGATTAATGCTTATACATTTATTAAGGAAATGGATTTGTCTTATGCTGCTGCTGATGTAATTATTTCAAGAGCTGGAGCAATTGCTATTTCAGAATTGTGTTGTGTTGGAAAGCCAATTATATTGGTTCCATCTCCAAATGTTGCAGAAAATCATCAGTATAAAAATGCACAATCGCTAGTTAATAAGAATGCCGCATTGCTTGTGGAAGATGCTGATGCAAGCCGTAAACTTGTAAGTACTCTGGAGGAGTTGATTAAAAATGAAGATTTAAGAACTTCTTTAAGTAGTAATATTAAAAAAATAGCCGTAACTGATGCAGCTGAGCAGATTGCAAAAATTGCATTAGATTTAGTAAAATGAACTTAGATTTATACAAACATATTTACCTGATTGGTGTTGGTGGGATTGGAATGAGTGCTTTGGCGCGTTATTTTAATTCTAAAGGAAAAATGGTTTGTGGATATGATAAAGTAAAATCTGAGTTGTGTATAGAATTAGAAACTGAAGGAATTAATATTCATTATTCTGATGATGTACATGAAATTCCAGAACCTATAAAAAATGCAGGGTTTAATGATATTTTAGTGATTTATACTCCTGCGATTTCTAGCGAAAATAAAGTGCTTTCTTTCTTTACCAATAAAGGATTTAAGGTTTACAAAAGAGCAGAAGTTTTAGGAATGATCAGTAAGCAATCTTTTACAATTGCAGTTGCTGGGACTCATGGGAAAACGACTACTTCTACAATTTTGGCTCATATCTTAAAACAAGCAGGTAAAGACTCAACAGCTTTTCTAGGAGGTATTAGTAGAAATTATAATACTAACTTGTTATTGGCTGATAAAGGAAATATTTTGATTGTTGAGGCAGATGAATATGATAGATCATTTTTGCAGTTACATGCTGATATTGCAATTATTACCTCTGTAGATGCAGACCATTTAGATGTTTATGAAAATAAAGAAGATTTAGAGAAAGCTTTTGTGCAGTTTGCTACACAAATAAAACAAAAAGGATTATTATTAGTTGAGGAAAGTGTTTCTATTGATTTTCCCGTTCCAGAAGATGGAGCAAAACTGACTTATTCAGCAACTAAAAATGCTGATTATTATGCTGAGAATATCAAAGTAAAAGATGGGAAAATGAATTTTGATTTAAAGGCTTTAGATATTATGCCAGGAATGTCATATGAGCAAAAACAGGAAGGCTTAGAATTTATTTTACCTGGCATTCACAATGTAAGTAATTCTATTGCGGCCTCAGCTGTTTCTTGTTATTTAGGATTAGGATGTAAGGATATTGCAAGAGGACTTGCTACTTTTAAAGGAATTAACAGAAGGTTTGATGTGCATTTAAGGACTAGTAAAATTGCTTATGTTGATGATTATGCTCATCATCCAGAAGAAGTAAGTGCAACTATTGGTGCAGCAAAACAATTGTTTCCTCAAAGAGATTTGACGGTTGTTTTTCAACCTCATTTATTTAGTAGAACGCAAGATTTTGCAAATGAATTTGCTTCTTCATTAGTTGGGGCTAATGATTTAATTTTGCTAGACATTTATCCTGCAAGAGAAAAACCAATTACGGGAGTTGATTCCCAAATGTTATTGGATTTATGTACTAACCCGATAAAAGAGGTTTGTAGCAAAGAAGAACTATTGGCTGTACTTAAAAACAAAGAGTTAGATGTTTTGTTAACGCTTGGAGCTGGTGATATAGGAACATTAGTTGAACCGATAAAACACCTTCTTAACTAATGAGAAAAGTGCTTTTAATATTAAAATGGGCTAGTGTATTGGCATTATTTATTGTAGTGCTGTCATTCACAAATTCCAGGCAGGAGCAACAATTTGTTTCTTTGGATAAGATTAGTGTTTTAGTATCAGAAGATAATTTTGTAAATGAAAAAATTGTAATGAGTTATTTGGATAAAAATAAAGTGAGTTTTGATAGCACTCTTCTGAGTAGTTTTAAGGCTGAAGAGCTAGAAGTATTGTTAGAGAAACACCCTTCAATAGAAAAGGTAGAAGTTTTTGCAAATCAAAAAGGTAATGTAGCTATTACTGTTGAGCAGAAAAAAGCAGTTGTAAGAATCAAGAGTATTTATGATGATTACTATTTAGATAAGTTTGGGAAACGAATGAAATTATCATCAACTTATACGCCAAACTTATTGGTCGTAACAGGTGAAGTTAGAGTGAGTAATCATCAAGAAATATTTGATTTTGTTTCTATAATTAATAAAAGTGAATTTTGGAAAGCACAAATTACTCAGTTGCATTTTATGGGTAATGAAGTAATAATGTCTCCTAGAGTTGGTGATCAAAAGATACGCTTTGGTTGTTTGGTAGATGTAAAAGAAAAATTAAATAATCTGTATGAGTTTTACAAACAAGCTATGCCTGTAAAAGGTTGGCAAGCTTATAGCGATATTAATTTAAAGTTTAAAAATCAAGTTGTTTGTACTAAAAAATAAATGATGGAAGAGAATATACAAGAATTGCAAACAGGAGCTTATATGGTTGGGCTCGATATTGGAACTACTAAAATATCAGTAATGATTGGTAGAAAAAATCAATATGGAAAATTAGAAATCTTAGGAACAGGCAGAGCCGTTTCTAATGGAGTTGCAAGAGGAATTGTTTCTAATATTGACAAAACTGTAGAATCTATTAGAGAAGCAGTTGAGGAAGCAAAACAAAAATCAGGATTAGAAATTGATGATGTTTTTGTTGGTATTGCTGGGCAACATATCAAAAGTTTACAACACAGGGGTGAAATTGTAAGAGACAATATTGATATAGAGATTGATAAAGCAGATATTGATAAGTTAAAGTCCAATATGTTTAAGTTAATTACTATTCCTGGGGAGGAGGTAATTCATGTAATTCCTCAAGAATATACAGTTGATGGTGAGGATGGAATACAAGACCCAAAAGGAATGGCTGGCGTAAAGCTAGAAGCTAATTTTCATGTGATAACTGCACAAGTAGGGGCGGTAAGAAATATCATGAGATGTGTTGAAAAGGCAGGGCTTACTCCTAGAGAATTAATTTTAGAACCATTTGCATCAGCAGTTGCTACTTTGGATGAAGATGAACTAAGAGAAGGAGTTGCATTGGTAGATATTGGAGGTGGAACAACTGATGTAGCTATCTTCTTAGATAATATTATAAGGCATACAGCAGTGATCCCTTTTGGAGGAAATATTATTACTAAAGATATAAAAGGAGGATTGGAGATTTTAGAGAAACAAGCTGAACTTTTAAAAGTAAAATTTGGCTCTGCAATGTATACTGAGGATCAGGAAAATGTAATGGTTTCTATTCACGGATTGAGAGGTAGACCTCCAAAGGAAATTGCAGTAAAAACATTATCAGAAATTATTGGTGCTAGGTATAAAGAGATTATTGATTTAGTATATCATCAGATTAAAATATCAGGATATGAACATAAATTAATGACAGGAATTGTATTGACTGGTGGTGGTTCTCAAATCAGAAATTTAAAACAATTGGTAGCTTTTGTAACAGGTAAAGAAACAAGAATAGGTTTACCTAATGAACACTTAGGAGCTGAGTCAGTGAATAAAGTTGTTAGCCCAATGTATTCAACTGGAGTTGGGCTGGTGCTTAAAGGATTTGAATATGCTGAGCAACATCCTGACAAAATAAGTATGCCAAAGCCAAAAGAAGAAAAGGATCCTGTTGTTGAGCAGGAGCCTGAAGAAATACCAAGTGAAGTGTCTATTGTTGATAGAATAACACAGATATTCACTGATGATGTAAAAAAAACTAAATAATAATATTAATAAATTCAAAAAAGAAAATTATGAGCGCAATTGACTTAGGAATGGATTTCCAAATGCCAAAAAACCAATCATCACAAATAAAAGTGATGGGAATAGGTGGTGGTGGAAGTAATGCTGTAAACTATATGTTTGAACATGGAATTAATGGAGTAGATTTTGTGATCTGTAATACAGATTCACAAGCATTGGAAGCAAGTCCTGTGCCTATTAAAATACAGCTTGGAGCTTCTCTTACTGAGGGCTTGGGTGCTGGAGCTGATCCTGAAGTTGGAAGAAAAGCAGCAGAGGAAAGTGCTGATAGAATTACTGAGCTTTTGGATGCAAATACTAAGATGTTATTTTTAACTGCAGGTATGGGAGGTGGTACTGGGACTGGTGCAGCTCCTGTAATTGCTGAAATTGCTAGGGAAAAAGGGATCCTTACTGTTGGTGTAGTTACTATTCCTTTTTCTACTGAGGGTGGTTTTAGAAAAAAGTATGCTGATGATGGTATTGCAGAGCTCAAAAAGTATGTAGATACACTTTTAGTAATTAATAATGAAAAACTAATTGAGGTGTATGGTGATTTAACTTTTACTCAAGCATTTGGTAAAGCTAATGAAGTTTTGAATACAGCTACTAAGGGAATTGCTGAGGTTATTTCACAGCACTTAATGGTTAATATTGACCTTAATGATGCAAGAAGAGTTTTAGAAAATAGCGGAACGGCTGTAATGGGACAAGCTGAAGCTGAAGGTGAAAATAGAGCTATTGAAGCTGTAAAAGAAGCATTGGATTCTCCACTGTTAAATGATAACGATATTACTGGCGCTCAGCAAGTATTGTTAAAAATTGTAACTGGTGCAGGTGATGATGAAATAAAAATGTCAGAGTTGGCTAATATTAAAAATGCAATACAAAAAGCTGCAGGTACAAATGTTAATATTATTGAGGGTATTGGAATTGATGCTGATTTAGGATCTAAAGTAAGTGTTACCGTTATTGCTACTGGATTTGAAGAAAGAAGAAAGCCAAAAGGGGAAAGAAAAGTTACCTTAGGAGAAGATTGCCTTGATAGTATTACCTCAGAAGAAAATGAAGGTGTTTCTGAGCCTACTGCTAATGTACAACAAACATTGTCTCTTGAAGATGAAATTGATTTTTCAATTCCTACTATTGATGAGCCTATAGCTGAAGTTGCTCCTTCTTTAGTAAATGATTTAATTGAGCCAGTTGTTGAGTCACATAATACACCAGAAAAAATTATTTTTGACTTAGGAAATGAATTTGAAACTAATGAAGTTGATGTGCTTACTGAAACTGAGGAAGATGAAAGTCCTGATGAAGTAATTGCTTCAATTATGTTAGATGAAAAAATTCAAGAGGTACAACAAACTGTAGTACTGGATTTAGATATTGAGGGAGATGTGATAGAGGAGCCAACCCTTAATTCAACTGAAACTGCTCCTGTAAATACTGAGGTAATGAAAGTAGAGGCAAGAGAAAGAGAGAACAGGCTAAGATCTATTTCAATGCAATTGCGTACTCCTTCAGGATTAACTTCTTTGGAAGATGTTCCTGCTTACAAGCGTAATAACATTGAGTTGGAAGAACCTACTCATTCATCAGAAAGTGAAGTGTCTACTTATACTTTAACTAATGGAAATAATAATACTATAGAATTAAAACAAAATAATTCTTTTTTGCACGATAATGTAGATTAACGATATGTAATTTGACTGTTGTTTTTTATTAAAAAGCTCTACTATCGGTAGGGCTTTTTAATTTACTATGCATAGCATAATACTTTATTTTCAATGTCTTAGCTTTGTCGTCTTACTAATCAATATATATTGAATTATGAAGAAACTAATTTTACTTTTAATCGCACTAACTACTTTCATGAATGTAAGTTATGCTTCTTTTCCAATTGCTGATACTTTGAAAGTAAAACATGATACAGTACAAACAGAAGAAATTAAACAGTATCACCAATCTTTATTGAAAATGGGTATTGATTTAAATACATGCAAATGTGAGAGTTGTAGAAAGGGAAGATCACCATTAGTTCGTAACTCTAAAGGAAAATTTGTAAAAGTTGATAAGAAAACTTCAAATAGCAATGTTAGTGCTATGTATCTCTTGGCTGGTTTGATATTACTAGGTGTTATTATTTGGGTCTTTATTGGTGTTACTCGTGCATATAATTGTCTTGATAATAGATCTGATTGTCCTCAATCATCAGGAGAAAAACCTAAGAGTGGAGCTCCTACTGGATTATTATGGGCATCTCTTCTTATAGTAATTAGTGCTGGAATTGCTATTAAAGCTCGTATTACACAGCTTAAAAACAGGAAAAATAAGTCTTAATAATAAATATGAAAAAACTAATCTTACTTTTCATCACACTAACTACATTTATGAATGTGAGTTATGCTTCTTTTCCTGTTACTGAAACTCAGCAAATAGAAATTGTAGAAACTACTAATGTAGAGTTACCGACTTATAAAAGCGAGACTTCATTGTGGGCTATTTTATCTATAAGTTGTGCATTGCTTAGTTTTGGACTAGTACAAAACCCATTGGCTGCAACTATAATTGCATTGTTAGGTATTGTATTTGGAGCAATTGGCTTTAATAAAAAATTAAAAGGCTTAGCTATTACTGGCTTTGTATTGTCTTTGATTATTTTCTTAGTATCAGCTTTTATAACGTTTGTACTATTATTATTTAGAGAAGATCCTACAAAATTAGGTGATTAAATTATGAAAAGAATACTACTACTTTTAATAACGCTAACTACATTCATGAATGTGAGTTATGCCTCCTTCCCAATTATTAATACTTTGGAAATAAAACAAGATACTCTACAGACAGAAGAAATCAAGAAATACCACTCTAGTCTTATAAAAATGGGAGTTGATTTGAGTTCTTGCAAATGTGTGAGTTGCAGGAATGGTATAGCTCCATTAACAAATGCCAGAGAAGTAAATAAACCACCAAATCAATTTAAAAGAATATGGTTGCCAATAATAATAGTAATGGCAATTTTAGCAATCGTTCTTGTGCTTTTGCTTTTTAGATGGGCTGATAATTTCGATAAATCTGGAGGGATCGGAGTTGGATAAAAAATCCCCACCAAATTGGCAGGGATTTATTATTAATATCTGTCGCATTGCGATTACATCATTCCTGGCATACCCCCACCACCCATTGGAGGCATAGCTGGAGTATCTTCTTTTATTTCAGCAATAACACATTCAGTAGTCAATAGCATTCCTGCAACTGAGGCTGCATTTTCAAGTGCAACTCGAACAACTTTAGCGGGGTCAATTACACCTGCTTTGTATAGGTTTTCATATACTTCTGTTTTGGCATTGAATCCAAAATCATTTTTTCCTTCACGCACCTTAGCAACAATCACACTTCCTTCCAATCCTGCATTTTCAACTATTTGTCTCAATGGTTCTTCAGCAGCTCTGGTAATGATATTGATTCCTGTTTGTTCGTCATCATTATCTCCTTTTAGTTTTGCTAACTTATCAGTTGCACGCACAATAGCAACACCACCTCCAGGAACAATTCCTTCTTCAACAGCAGCTCTTGTAGCAGCCAATGCATCATCAACTCTGTCTTTCTTTTCCTTCATCTCTACTTCAGTTGGTGCGCCTACATACAACACGGCAACACCACCTGCTAGTTTTGCTAATCTCTCTTGTAGTTTCTCCTTGTCGTAATCTGAACTAGTACTTTCAATTTGTGCTTTAATTTGGTTTACTCTAGCTTTAATTGTGTTGCTGTCTCCAGCACCATTTACAAGAGTTGTATTGTCCTTGTCAATTGTAATTTTTTCAGCAGAACCCAACATTTCCAAAGTAGTACTTTCCAATTTAAAACCTCTTTCTTCCGAAACTACTGTTCCGTTCGTAAGGATAGCAATATCTTCTAGCATTGCTTTTCTTCTATCCCCAAAACCAGGGGCTTTTACTGCTGATACTTTTAGTGCGCCTCTTATCTTATTTACAACTAAAGTAGATAAGGCCTCTCCATCCACATCTTCAGCAATAATGACCAATGGCCTTCCTGCTTTTGCAGTTTGTTCCAATATTGGTAAAAGATCTTTCATTGCTGAAATCTTTTTGTCATAAATAAGGATAAATGGATTTTCCATATTTGCTTCCATCTTGTCAGCATCCGTAATAAAGTAAGGGGATAAATATCCTCTATCAAACTGCATTCCCTCTACAACCTCAACATGCGTTTCAGTTCCTTTTGCTTCTTCAACAGTAATTACTCCTTCTGTTTTTACTTTTTTCATTGCCTCCGCAATTAGCGAGCCAATTACATTGTCATTATTAGCCGATATACTTGCTATTTGCTCAATCTTATCATAAGAATTACCTACTTTTTTAGCTTGTGATTTAATGTCTTCAATCAGCACCTTTACGGCCTTGTCAATCCCTCTTTTTACATCCATAGGATTTGCTCCTGCAGCTACATTTTTAAGCCCTGAAGTAATAATAGCTTGTGCCAATACGGTTGCAGTTGTTGTTCCATCTCCTGCTAAGTCATTGGTGTTACTTGCTACTTCTTTCACCATCTGAGCTCCCATGTTTTCTATTGCATCTTCTAATTCAATTTCTTTTGCAACTGTCACTCCATCTTTAGTTATTGTAGGTCCTCCAAAACTTTTCCCAATAACTACATTTCTTCCCTTTGGTCCTAAAGTTACTTTTACTGCATTTGCTAAGGCGTCTACTCCTCTTTTTAATGCATCTCTTGATTCTATATCAAATGTGATTTCTTTTGCCATGTTATATTATTTTATGATTGCTAAAATGTCCGACTCTCTCATTATAAGATAATCTTCTCCCTCATGTTGTAGTTCAGTTCCTGCATATTTTCCGTAAAGGATATTGTCCCCAACTTTTACAGTTATAGGGTTATCCTTTGTTCCTTTTCCGCAAGCAATTACGCTACCTTTTTGTGGTTTTTCTTGTGCAGTATCAGGAATTATTATTCCGCTTGCAGTTGTAGTTTCTGCTTCTGCTTGCTTAATTATTACTCTATCAGCAAGAGGAGTGATGTTTATTTTTGACATATTTATAAAAATTTAATTTGTTAATTCTGATGATATACTATTGCATAAAGTATGCCAAAGCAATATCAGTCCAAAATAACTGAAATTATGTCAGATAAACTTATAAAACAGGAAAATGTGTTGTTTGCTTACTCAGCAGCAGGTGCAGCAGGTAAGTTAGGGATTACTGCATCATCAATCATGTCTTGAGCTTTTATTTCAGTTGATTCTACAGTAGTGTTTCTTGGAATTGCAAAGTTTGATGCTAATGATAAAACAATTAATGCAGTTGCTAAAAACCAAGTTGCTTTTTCTAAAAAGTCAGTAGTCTTTTTTGCTCCCATTATTTGGTTTCCTGCTCCACCACCAAATGATGAAGATAACCCTCCTCCTTTAGGATTTTGAACTAAAACAACTAATACTAATAAGATTGAAGTAATGATGATTAGGATTGCAAAAATTGTGTACATTTTATTTTTTATTTAATTTATTTATCAATTTAATTTGGTCTGCAAAGAAACTACTTTTTTCCGGATATTTCAAAATTAATTTTTCATAAGCTAAAATAGCTTTCCCATAATGCTCTTGCTCTAGGTAAACCTTTGCTAATGTTGGGGTAACTAGTTCATTATTTTCTATCAGACTTTCTTTTGCAGCATCTGTTGCTTTAAAAAATGCTTCTTTTTTTGGTCTGCTTATTTTTACTTCTTTTTCTAAAAAATCATCAACCAAGTTAGTTGCTTTAGGTTGTTCTTCTCTTTCAACTTTCTTAACTTTTGTTAAAGCTAGCCATTCCGAAAATGAGTGATTCTCACTTTCATCAAACTCCAAAGGTTTTCCAATTTCTAATTGCTCTTCAGTTGTTTCTAATTTCCCCCCCTTGCTAATTATTGCTTCAACTTTTGTTATATTGTTTAAAGTAATTAAGCTAAAAAGTTTCTGTCTGTCCAAGGAATAAGCAGCAGCTTTTTTAAGTTGTCGGTTGTATCTGATGCTGTTAGTATTCAATAATCCTTTGGTAAGTAATAGTTGTGCGCTACTAAAATAGGGGTGTTTTATTAGTAAAGAATCTAATTTGCTTACATCAGCATTCGTTATTTCTTGCGGATTATTAATTAATGATATGATTTTTTCGTTTACCAATTTACAAAGGCTTTATTAAATACATCTTCAATTAATTCTTTACTTATTTCTTCAATAAGTCCGTCCTCAACATCAACTATATTTTCTGAACTTGCATAATCTCTATATCTACTAAAAGTAGATTCAAAGTTTTGTTTATCATCAAAACTATTGTTGTATTTTATTTTTATGGCAATAGTTAATCTGTTTTGACTAGCAGTTTCATTTGCCTTTATTGCCATAGGTTTTATCTGATATTTTGTAATATATCCGCTAAAAGATAAATCACCTTCATTCTCAGTTATTTCTAAGTTGGTTTGTCCAGCAAAAGCATCAATTAAGCCATCAGTAATTGCTTGGCTTAATGAGGGTTGAACTATTGCTGCCTTATTGCTTATATATTGCACAGAGATAGTTTTTGCTTCAGTAGGGATTGATGCTCCAGTAAAAGAATAAACTCCACAAGAAACAACTAGGATGCTAAGTGATATTAGGCTTAAAAATAGCTTCATTACAATCCGAATTCTTTTAATTTACGGTAAAGAGTTCGCTCAGATATTCCTAGCTCAGCAGCTGCATCTTTCCTTTTTCCTTTATGTTTTAATAATGATTTTTCCACCAATCTTTTTTCTTGCTCAAATAATGATAATGACTCCTCAACTTCAATTGTTTTTGGTTTGTTCTGCTGATTTAAAACAAAATTATTCTCATCATTTTCGTTAAAAATTCTAGGATTAACTGATTGCATAATTTCAGTGTTTCCTTCTTTTTGCATCAGGTCAAAAGTAATCTTTTTAAGTTCAGACAAGTCTCTTTTCATATCAAAAAGCACTTTGTAAAGTATTTCCCTCTCTGTTAAATCTGATTTCTTTTTATCCTCAAACTTAACTAAACCACTAGTAGAAATGTTAGGTAATTGCTCTTGTAATCTGCTAGAAGTTATCTTTCTTTCTTCTTCCATTACTGATAGTTGTGCTACAAAATTCATCAATTGCCTGATGTTGCCTGGCCAATTGTAGTTTTTAAGAATCTCAACCGCATCATCAGTTAGTTTGACTGGAGGGGTGTTATATTGATCTGCAAAATCAGCCGCAAACTTCCTAAAAAGTAGGTGAATATCATTCCCTCTATCTCTTAATGGCGGGAGATTAATGCTGATTGTGTTTAATCTGTAAAATAGATCCTCTCTAAATTTTCCTTCCTTTACAGCTTGAGGTAAATTTACATTTGTAGCGGCAATAATTCTCACATCAGTTGTGTATGCTTTAGACGAACCTACCTTTAGGATTTCTCCATTTTCAAGTACTCTTAATAATCTTGCTTGTGATGCCATTGGTAATTCTCCTACTTCATCAAGGAAAATAGTCCCTCCATCAGCAGCTTCAAAGTATCCTTTTCGGCTGTCATGTGCACCTGTAAACGATCCCTTTTCATGTCCAAATAGTTCAGAATCTATTGTCCCTTCAGGTATTGCTCCACAGTTTACAGCAATATAAGGGTTGTGTTTTCTTTTACTATTTTGATGAATAATTTTTGGAATATTTTCTTTTCCTGTTCCACTTTCACCAACAACTAATATTGATATGTCGGTAGGAGCAACTTGTAAGGCTACATCAATTGCTCTTTCTAATTTGCTATCGTTTCCAATTATGCCAAATCTTTGTTTTGCTTGTTGTGAATTCATAATACAGTGCCTTTTAAAGTTGCAGAAGTACAGTCATCAATTTTTACCATGATATAATCTCCTAATTTATGGGTTCCTTTTTCAAAAATAACTGAAGCATTATGTGTTGTTCTTCCGTACAAATGATTATTTGATTTTTTTGAAAACCCTTCAACTAATACCTCATAAGTTTTTCCAACTTTGGCTTTCATGTTTTTTAAAGAATGCTGTTGTTGTTTTTCAATAATCTCAGCAAGTCTTCTTTGTTTTTCCTTAGGCGTAACATCATCTTCAAATCTAGCAGCTGGAGTGTTTGGCCTTACTGAATATTTGTACATGTATCCAAAAGCATATTCCACATAATCCATTAATGATAAGGTTTCTTGATGGTCTTCCTTAGTTTCTGTGCAAAATCCTGAAATCATATCCATTGATATTGTGCAGTCAGGTATTCTTTGTTTTATATTATCAATTAAAGTAATGTATTTTGCTCTGTCATATCCTCTTTTCATTACTTCTAATAGTCGGCTACTCCCTGATTGTACAGGTAAATGAATATAGTTGCAAATATTGTTATGTTTTGCCATAACATCAATTACATCTATTCCCATATCTTGAGGGTTTGATGTAGAAAATCTTATTCTTAATAGTGGATTTACTTTTGCAACTCTATCTAATAAGTCAGAAAATTTGATGCAATTCTCTTGATCTTCATTAGTTGCTTTTTTAAAGTCTTTTTTTGCTCCACCACCATACCAAAGGTAAGAGTCAACATTTTGCCCTAATAGTGTTATTTCTCGGTACCCATCATTAAATAAGTCACTACATTCCTTTAAAATACTTTCAGGATCTCTACTTCTTTCCCTTCCTCTTGTAAATGGCACTACACAAAAAGTGCACATATTATCACAACCTCTAGTGATAGAAACAAATGCTGTAACTCCATTCCCTCCAAGTCTTACTGGGTTGATGTCAGCATATGTTTCTTCAAGAGATAAAATAACATTAATTGCTTTTTTCCCGTCTTCCACTTCTTTTATTAGGTTTGGTAAATCTCTGTACGCATCAGGTCCTACAACAATATCTACTAATTTTTCTTCTTCTAAAAATTTAGCTTTTAATCTTTCGGCCATGCATCCCAATACCCCAACTAGCATTTTTGAGTTTTTATTTCTTTTTATTGAATTGTAGAATTCTAATCTTTTTCTTACAGTTTGTTCTGCTTTTTCACGAACCGAGCAAGTATTTACAAAAACTATATCAGCCTCTGTGATGTCTTGTGTAGTTGAAAATCCTTCTTTTGTTAAAATTGATGCAACTATCTCACTGTCCGAAAAATTCATCTGACAGCCATAGCTTTCAAGGTACATCTTTTTTGTTGATTTATCAGATGTAGGAATGCTTAAAGCATCTCCTTGTTTGCTTTCATCAATTTCTTTTCCTAATAATTTTTCTAGGTTCATTTTTTACTTATAATTAATTGCAAAAATAGTAAAAATATGACAATGTGTCAGTATATCATTTTACTTATATTATAAATAATATAATGGAAACTGACACCATTTTTTGTTTTTTTTATGTCAAAAAAGTTTTTTTAATTTGCACCAAATTTCTAAAACAAAAAATATGGCAAAGAACTTAGTGATTGTAGAATCACCAGCAAAGAAAAAAATAATACAAGGTTTTTTAGGTAAAGACTTTGTGGTAGAATCAAGTATAGGTCATATTAGGGATTTACCTAAAAAAGGAGGGATGGCTATTGATATTGAAAATGGGTTTGAACCTAATTATGTGATATCAGAAGATAAAACTAAAGTAGTGAGTCATCTTAAAAGTGTAGCAAAAAAAGCAGAGACTGTTTGGCTTGCTACGGATGAGGACCGTGAGGGAGAGGCAATTGCTTGGCACTTAACGGAAGCATTAAAGTTAGATGCAAAAACAACTAAAAGGATTGTTTTTCATGAGATTACTAAAAAAGCAATTACTAAAGCTGTAGAGAATCCTAGAGTTTTAGATATTAATTTAGTGAATGCTCAACAAGCAAGGCGTGTGTTGGATAGGTTAGTTGGTTTTGAACTTTCCCCTGTACTTTGGAGGAAAGTAAAACAAGGCTTGTCGGCAGGGCGTGTGCAGTCAGTTGCTGTGCGTTTAATTGTAGAGCGTGAAAGTGAGATTACTAATTTTACTTCAGTATCATCTTATAAGGTAGTGGCCTTTTTCATCAATGCTGATGGTAAGGTTGTGAGATCAGAATTACCACAGAAATTTAAGAATAATGAGGATGCGTACTCCTTTATGGAAAAATGTAAGGATGCAACTTTCTCAGTTGAGTCTTTGGAGCAAAAACCAGCAAAAAAGTCGCCAACAGCACCTTTTACTACTTCAACATTACAGCAAGAAGCATCAAGGAAACTAGGCTTTTCAGTTTCACAAACAATGATGGTTGCTCAGAAATTATATGAAGCTGGTAAAATTACATATATGAGAACTGATAGCGTAAATTTATCTAATGATGCACTTGATGCTGCTGAAAAAGCAATTAGTTCGATTTATGGTGATGAATATGCAAAAAGAAGAGCTTATACTGGTAAATCAAAAGGAGCGCAAGAGGCACATGAGGCAATCCGTCCTTCTTACATGGAACAAAAAACTGTTGATGGAGATAGCTCACATCAAAGACTTTATGATTTGATTTGGAAAAGAACAATTTCTTCTCAGATGGCAGATGCTCAATTTGACAGAACTACTGTAAAAATTAAAATATCAAATACTTCTGAGCAATTTGTTGCTAAAGGTGAGGTAATTACTTTTGAAGGATTTATGAAGGTTTATCTAGAAGGAAAAGATGATGATAATGAAGAGCAAAAAGGAATGTTGCCTAAATTATCAGTTGGTGAAGCTTTAGGGCTTTCTGAAGCTATTGCTTCTGAGCAATTCTCTCGCCCTCCCGCCAGGTATGCTGAGGCAAGTTTGGTAAAGAAAATGGAAGAATTAGGGATTGGAAGGCCATCAACTTATGCCGCTACAATTACTACTATTCAAAAGAGAGGATATATTGAAAAAGAAAGCCGTGATGGTATAGATAGAATTTCTCAAATGATAGAGCTGAAAGATGGAAATCTTAAAGCATTTGAAAAAACCTCAATTACTGGAGCTGAGAATAAAAAACTATTTCCAACAGATGTAGGTATTGTTGTTACTGATTTTTTAGTTGAACATTTTTCTGATGTGATGGAGTATACTTTTACGGCATCAGTAGAAACTGAATTTGATGAAATTGCTGAAGGGAAAAAGGTTTGGAATGAAATGATTGCTTCTTTCTATGGAGGATTTAAAGAAAAAGTTGTTGATGTAATTGGAAATGTTGGAAAAGCATCTGGAGAACGAGAGTTAGGTGTTGATCCAGCAAGTGGAAATAAGATTTTTGCAAGAATTGGGCCTTTTGGTCCTATGGTTCAATTAGGAGAAAAGCAAGAAGATGAAGAAGCTCCAAAACCAAAATTTGCCTCACTTTTAAAAGGGCAAACAATTCAAACCATTACAATGGATGAGGCTTTAGATTTGTTTAAATTACCTAGAATTGTAGGGGAGTGGGAAGGCAAAGAAGTTGTTGCTTCTGTTGGTAGATTTGGTCCTTATTTGAGGTATGATGGAAAGTTTACATCAATTAAGAAAGATGATGAGGAAGACCCTTTAACAATTGATTTAGAGCGTTCAATTGAATTGATAAAAATTAAGATTCAAGCGGATAAAGACAGATTAATTTCTAATTTTGAAGGCGATCCTTTAATTCAAGTTTTAAATGGAAGATATGGTCCCTTTATTCAGGTGAGTCCTGTAAAAGTTAAAAAGATAAATGTTAAAATCCCAAAAGGAACAGAGCCAAAAGATTTAACGAGAGAAGATTGCATTTCTCTTTGGGAAAATCAACCAGCTAAAAAACCTAGAGGTAAAAAGAAAAAATAATGTTAGAACTCAATTCCTATTTTAAAGCTGTAAGCTCAGAGTTGTATGCTGATAAGAACAGATGGGAAACTACTCAAATTGGCAGAGGAATTGACACGCATGTAAATGAAAATTTTCCGGACATTAAATTTGCAGAAATAGCAATTTTTAATGTTCCAGAATATGAAGGGTCTAAGAACTCTGCTAGTGATAATGATTGTAAAGTCAGAACTTCTTTTTATTCTTTTCATCATGATAATTTACCAAGAATAGCTGATTTAGGAGTTTTTCAATTAATGCCCACTCGTAAAGAGTCCTTCAGTTTAATTCAAAAAGTTTGCAAGGAACTATTGCATCATGGAATTATTCCTGTTATTATTGGTGGAGGGCATGATGTGAGTTATGCTGTTTATAAAGCTTACGCATCTTTAGATAAGTTCATTACTTTAACCGCTGTGGATAGTAAATTCGATATTGGTTTAGAGGATGATAATTTAGCTTCTTTCTCTCACTTAGGCAAGATGATTTCCCATAAACCAAGTCATCTTTTTCATTATGCTAATTTAGCTTATCAATCTTATTTTGTTTCGGGTATGGCTACTGAAATGTTACAATCAATGAATTTTGATGTAAAAAGACTAGGGGAATTAAAAGCTGATTTTTCAGAAGTAGAGCCTATCATGAGAAACACTGATTTTTTAAGTTTTGATATTTCATCAATACAGCATGCTTATGCTGGTGCAAATGTGTATTCTTCTCCTAACGGGTTGAATGGTGAGGAATCTTGTAAAATCATGCGTTATGCTGGAGTAAGCGATAAAATTACTGCTGTTGGGTTATTTGAGTACAATCAAGATTTAGACGCTAATAATCAAACTGCTTATTTGTTAGCTGAAATGATTTGGTATTTTATTGATGGTTACAAAATCAGAAAGAATGAACTAAATCCTAACATGAAAAACTGTGTAAAATACACGGTAGCTTTTGATGATGGTAAGAATGAAATTACTTTTTACAAAAGCAAAAGTAGTGGTAGGTGGTGGATGGGTGTTCCTTTCAAAAAAGAAGGAGTTAAAGAACTTCAAAATTACTATGTAGCCTCCTCTTATCGTGATTACGAAATAGCCAATCAGGGAGAAGTTCCTGAAAGATGGCTTAAAACCTTAAATAAATTCCTGTAGACAACTCTTTGATTATCAATTTATTTCTTGTTAATTATTGCTGAACATATAAGATGTGTATCTAGTTTTAGTGCAAAGTGTTAAAAAATGTTTATTTTAGCGCCAAATTTTTTTACAGAAAATTACAATATGAAGAGAATCTTAATTCTAGTTTTAGCTTTTTTGTCGGCAGGAATTGTTTCAGCACAGCAAGTGCCACAGTTCAGTCAGAATATGTTTAATAAACTAGCTAATAATCCTGGTTTTGCTGGTAGCAGAGGTGTAATTGCTACTTCTGTTTTACATAGATCTCAGTGGATGGGTGTTGAGGGGGCTCCTTCAACACAAAATTTTAGTGTTGATGCTGAAATTCCATTCTTAAATGGTGGTGTAGGATTGAATATTGTAAAAGATGAAATTGCTCAATTTAGTAATTTAGGATTGCAAGCTTCTTACGCTTACAGAACAGAGTTAGGAATAGGACAGCTTGGTTTGGGTATGTCAGTAGGCATGTATCAAAGTGGTGTTGATGGGGCAGAGTTTAATCCTGCTCAAAGTGGTGATGTTGCAATTCCTATGAATAGTGTTTCTGGATCTAAATTAGATTTGGGAGCAGGTGCATATTTTAATACTCAGGATGTTTATATTGGTATTTCTTCTGCTCATTTATCACAGCCAGTTGTTGAATGGAGTGATGGAAAACAATATGCATTAAAAAGACATTATTTCTTAATTGCAGGTTATTATTATGAATTGAACCCTATTCTTTCATTAAACCCATCTATTTATCTTAAGAATGCTCCAGGAGTTTCTCAATTAGATGTTAACGCAAACCTAATATACAATAATAAGATGTGGGGTGGCGTTAGTTATAGGTTAGATGAAGGTTTAATCTTGCTTGCAGGAATGAATATTACTGATGATTTCAGGTTTGGAATTGGTTATGATGTAACTATGGTAAATCCTTTAGGAAACTCATTTGAGGTTATGTTAGGGTATAACTTTAAAATTAAAAGGAATAATACAATCTCTAAATATAAAAACCCGAGATTCTTATAAAAACAGATTTTAACTCACTTAGGTGATAAAATAAATATGAATATGAAAAAAATAATATTATTAAGTTCAATAGTTGCTCTTTTAAGTGCCTGTGGAGGTTCTGGAAATGGAGAGTTAATTGGAGTGCAAAACAGACCAATTTGGAATCCTACTGATCCTTACGGAATGGTGTTTATTTCACAAGGAAGTTTTAATATGGGGCCTTCTGATCAAGATGTTCCTTTTGCAAATGTCTCTCAAGCGAAAACAGTTTCCGTAGGTGCATTTTATATGGATGAGACAGAAATCACAAATAATGAATACCGACAATTTACTAATTGGGTAAGAGATTCTTTGGCTCATGTTATTTTAGGTGAAGCTGGAATTGAAGGTCATTTAATTGAAGAAGATAAGTTTGGTAACTTCATAGATCCTGCAAGAATTAATTGGAGCACAAGAATCAGGTGGGATGATCAAGAGGTTAGAGAAATTCTTGAAGAAGAAATGTATTTGCCAGAGCATGAAAGATTAGATGGTAGAAGAGAATTTGATACTAGAAAATATATTTATAAATATCAAGTTTTAGATATCAATGCTGCTGCAGTAAAAAGTAAAAGAGAAGGTGATGCTACAGGCAAAAGAGATAGAAGTGAATTTTTATCTACTGTTGAGTTGAATATTTTCCCTGACACTCTAACTTGGACACATGACTATTCTTATTCATTTAATGACCCTTACACTAAAGGTTATTTCTTTCACCAGGCTTTTGATGATTATCCAGTGGTTGGGGTAAATTGGAAACAAGCAACTGCTTTTTCTAATTGGAGAACTAAAATGATGAATTCATTCTTAAGAAAAATTAAACAACCAACATTACCAGAATTCAGGCTGCCTACTGAATCAGAATGGGAATATGCATCAAGAGGAGGTTTAGATGCATCTCCTTATCCTTGGGGAGGGCCTTATACTCGTAATATTAAAGGTTGTTTCTTAGCAAACTTTAAACCATTAAGAGGGAACTATGTTGCTGATGGTGGATTGAAAACTATTAAAACTGCATCTTATAACCCTAATGGATATGGACTTTATGATATGTCAGGAAATGTTGCTGAATGGACTTCAAATGCTTATGATGAGTCTGCTTTTTCTTATTCTCATGATATGAATATGGATCGTCATTATAATGCTGAAGAAGATGATCATGCAGTATTAAAGAGAAAATCAATTAGAGGAGGTTCTTGGAAAGATATTGCATACTTTATACAAAATGGAACAAGAACTTTTGAATACCAAGATACTGCTAAATCTTATGTAGGATTTAGAAATGTAGTTGACTTCTTAGGTAGAGATAAAGAAGATTTTCAATAAAAATACAACAAAAAACTAACAATTTAATAAAACAAAAAAATGGGATTAGGAAATATTACAGATGCGAAATGGTACAAAACAATGATGCCAAAATTATATGGATGGGGAGCTGCACTAGTAATTATTGGTGCATTATTTAAAATTGAACACTTACCTGGGGCATCAATCATGCTTATACTTGGTTTAGGTACTGAAGCAATTATTTTCTTCTTCTCGGCATTTGAAAAACAGCCTGAGGAAACAGATTGGTCATTAGTTTATCCTGAGTTAGCTGGGATGAATGATCCTAATGCAGCTAAAAGACCAGCCCAACAATTAGATGATGCCTTAGCGAAAGCTAAAATAGACAATGAGTTAGTGGAAAGCTTAAATGAAGGTTTAAGGTCATTTGGAGAATCTGCAAAGGCTTTAAACGAAACTGTTTCTGCTGCTTCTGGTATCTCAGAATATAATTCTCAAATTCAGGAAGGAGTTCAAAATATGAATGCTTTAAATTCATTATACGAATTACAATTACAAGCTTCTAATCAACAAATGGAAGCTACTACTTTATTCTTGCAAAACTTACAATCTTCTGTTGAGGATTCTAAGAAATTTCAAGAGCAAGTTAGTAGTTTAGCTGAAAACTTAGAGCAACTGAATAAAGTGTATGGAAATATGCTTATCGCTATGAATCCAAATAAATAATCATCAATAATTACTAATTAATAAATAAAATTATATGGCTGGAGGAAAAATATCCCCAAGACAGAAGATGATTAATATGATGTATTTAGTGCTTACCGCATTACTTGCATTAAATGTATCTAAAGAGGTTTTAAATTCATTTTTTGAAGTAAATTTAGGTATTGAAAGATCTACAACCAACTTTAATGCTAAGAATGGAGATACTTATGCCGCTTTTGATGCTGCTGCTGAATTAAATGAAGTTAAAGCAGGTCCTTTTAGGGATCAAGCGTATGAAGTAAAAGCTAATGCTGATGAACTTGTTGAGTTTATACAAGAGATGAAGTATAATTTAGTTTTAGCAGCTGACAATGAAGTATACTTGGGTTCTCAATTGGAATTGAAAGATGAGGATGGAGAACTTCTGGAAGATATAGCTATAACTACTCCTTGGAATGAGTTGTCTGATGATGAAAAGAAAATGACAATTGGTAATTTAACTGTTAAGGATGATAGACATGCTGCAGGAGATTTGTTTTATAGTGCAAAAAGAAATAAAAATATTGCAACAGATTTAAAGAAGAAATTGATTTCTTATAAAAATTCACTTCTTTCTATTTCTGAAGGAAACGAATCTCTTATTAAATCAATTAATGAGACTTGTAATTATGATGATAAGAAAGTAAAAGGGAAAAAACAGTTATGGGAAGAATATAACTTTTATGATATGCCTTCAGTTGGAGCGTTAACATTGCTTTCAAAAATGCAATCTGATGTAAGAAATACTGAGGCTGATATCATTACTATGTTAAGAGAAAATATTGATGCGACTTCATTAAAATTTACTACTGCTGAGGGGATTCAGATACCACAATCTAATTTTGTGTTAAAAGGAGATACTTTTAGAGCTCAAATTTTTATTTCTGCTAAAGATACTACTCAAGATCCAATGATTTATGTTGGTGAGTATGATAGTTTAGGAAATGGGAATTACCAAATGAAAGGAACTGAAGGTGTAGATTATAATGCAGTAAAAGTTTTAAATGGAAAAGGTATTTTCTCAGAGAGAGCTAGCTCTGAAGGCATGCAAAAGTGGGGAGGTTTAATAGCTATGAAAACTGCTAATGGTACTAAAATGTATCCATTCAATGGGGAGTATTTAGTTGCTGCTAAAACTGCTGTTGTTTCTCCAACAAATATGAATATACTTTATCTTGAGGTTGATAATCCATTAAAAATATCAGTTCCTGGATATACTGCAGGAGAAATTTCTGCTGTAATTAGTAATGGTAAAGTTTCTGCTACTAAACGATCTTTAGGGGAATACTCAGCTAGACCTTCTAAAAAAGGGAAGGCAGTGGTTAGTTTGTATGCTAAAGTTGAAGGAAAAAGGACTAAGATGGGGCAAATGGAATTTAGAGTTAAAGAGGTGCCGCCACCAAAAGCTAAAGTGCAATTTGCAATTTCAGCAAATGGAGTTTTAGTTATTGATAAGATGAAAATGGTAAATGCTGGTGGATTAGGGGCTGAACTAAAAGACTTTGATTTTAAAGGAGTGAGGTACGTTATTACTTCTTATAGATTATCAGGTGTGTATAAAGGCGAGCAAATGAAGGAGGATACGAAAGGGCCTCAGTTTACATCTAAGATGATTAATATCATTAAAAACACAAAATCAGGAAATGCAATAACAATTTCTAATATTAAGGCAAAAAGAGTAGATGCAAAAAATACTGCTATCAGAGTTCTTGATCCTTTAGTGATAGAAATAAAATAAAAATAATTATGAAGAAATTAATCTTATTATTAGTTGCAACTATCTTTACTTATGTAGGGGTAAATGCACAAGATGTTTTAACAACTGAGCAAATGAACTCTGTTTATAAAAAAGAAAAACATCATGAAAAGAAAGTACAACATTATGCTCCATTAAGACAAGCAGATGTTATGTGGTCTCGTAAAGTTTGGAGAGAGATTGATTTAAGACAAAAAATAAATCATCCTTTTTATTACCCTGAAAATAATGGTATTGTTGGAGCTGCTGTTACTGGAGATAGAAAAAGTTTAATTGATGTTATATACTCTGCTATAAAAGAAGGAAGTATTACTGCTTATGGTAATGCGGTATATGATGATGAGATGCGCGTTCCTATGACTCAACAAGAAATTAATTCTATTGGAGGAGCAAAAGAGGAAATAATTGAAGTTACTGATTGGGATGCAGTTGCTTTAGGTGCTGATCCTGAAGATGCAAAAACTACTAGAACTAATATTGTCCCATTCAACAGAAATACAGTTAAAAAATGGAGATTGAAAGAAGAATGGTTTTTTGATAAACAAAGATCTGTAATGGATGTTCGTATTCTTGCTATTGCCCCTTTACAGGAAGATAAAGATGAGGTTAATGGTCAATTATTAGGTACATTTTCACCTTTATTTTGGGTATATTTCCCTGAAGCTAGAGAAATTCTTATTAATGCTGAAGTATTTAATTTAGTTAAAAATGATGCTGAAAGAAGAACATATGATGATATTTTTTGGAAAAGAATGTTTAGCTCTACTATTACAAAAGAGGCAAATGTAATGGATAGAAAGATTAATGAATACATGGTTGGACTTGATGCCTTATTAGAAGCTGAAAGAATTAAGACAGAAATCTTTAATATGGAACACGACCTTTGGGAGTATTAAGGTTGAGTTTATAAAATAATTAAAGCCCCTTTTGGGGCTTTTTTACTTTAATGGAAAAACAAAAGAAAATAGCAATTATTGGTTTAGGTTATGTAGGGTTGCCTTTAGCTATTGCTTTTTCTGAGTTTTATCAGGTATGTGGTTTTGATGTTAATTCTACAAGAATTTCTGAGTTAAATAATTCTATTGACTCTAATGGAGATATCATTGTTTCTATAAATGATAAATTAGATTTTACTTCTGATGAAAAGAAATTAGCTTCATCCAATATATTTATTGTAACTGTTCCTACCCCTGTAACTCCTAATAATATTCCTGATTTATCAATTCTTGAAATAGCAACTAGAATGATTGCAAAATATATAAGAAAAGGTGATATTGTTATTTATGAATCTACTGTTTACCCGGGAGTGACTGAAGAGATTTGTGTTCCTATTCTTGAGGAGGATTCAGGGCTAAAATATAATTTTGATTTCTATTGTGGCTATAGCCCAGAAAGAATTAGTCCTGGAGCTGATAAATATTCATTAGAAAATGTAGTTAAAGTTACTTCTGGATCTACATTAGAAGTGGCAGATGATATCGATAAAATGTATCAAAAGATTATAAAAGCTGGGACTTATAAAGCTCCATCAATTAAGGTAGCAGAAGCAGCAAAAGTTGTGGAGAATACTCAGAGAGATATCAATATTGCATTAATGAACGAGTTATCTATGATGTTTGATAAAATGAATATTGATACTTCAGAAGTTTTAGAAGCTGCAAAAACAAAATGGAATTTTCTGGATTTTAGACCTGGATTGGTTGGTGGACATTGTATAGGTGTTGATCCTTATTATTTACTTCATAAATCAGAGGAGATGGGTTATAAGCCAACTTTATTGCATTCTTCAAGGAGTATTAATAATAAAATAGCAAGTTTTATTGTTGAAAAAACTAAGGAATTATTATCTAATACTGATAAAGTTATTAGTGAATCATCAGTTTTAATATTAGGGTATACTTTCAAGGAGAATTGTGCTGATACACGAAATACAAAAGTTAAGGATATTTATGATGGTTTGTTAGAGTCTTCTTGTAAAGTATCAATTTTTGACCCTTATTTACTTCCGGATTCTGATAATAATTTTATCAATAGTCCGTTTGAAAGTGATCAGAAGTATGATGCTATTATTGTTGCAGTAGCTCACAATGAATTTTTAAATTATACTATTGCTGATTTTAATCAGTTAACAAAAGGAAAACTTGTACTTTTGGACCTTAAAGGGATTTACGAAAAATCCACATGGAAATTTTAAAAATTAAATAATGACTGAAGAATTAAATTTAAGCGAACTTTTTTCAAATTTTGTAAATTTTGTTGCTAGAAATAGTCGTATCTTGATTATGATTGTTTTGATAACTGTGATTGGTGTAGTTGCCTTTCAAAAATTAAAACCTACAGTCTATGAGACGAAAGCAATTTGCATGTCAGGTGTAGCTGAATATGAGAGACAAGAGCAAATTGAAGATTTAAGCCAGAGAACTGCTATTGATTTAGTGAATTTCTTAAAAATTAACATTGATAATGAAGATTATCAGCAATTATCCGATTTGTTAGGTGTTGATCTAGAAATTGCAAAGTCAGTTAAAGGTATTGAGGCAGAACAGTTATATCAACAAGATATGGATGAAAAGTTTTATGCACTTAATAAGTTTGAAGTTACCTTGCTGCTTTCTGATAATTCAAGTATTGACAATGTGCAAAATGGATTGATATATTATTTTAATAATAATAAATACATTATGACTTATCATAAAGAATATCAAAGATCAAGCTCAGATTTACTTGATAATATTGATGCGGAAATAGTTATGATTAATCAAATAAGAAATGAGAATAATTCTAATCAATTTTCATTAGGTACTAATAACACTTTAAGTGGAAAAGAAAGGAGATTAAGTAATGAAATTATAGCTTTATCTCATATCAGAGAAGAAATTCGAACTAATATGAATTTATTAAAGCCCTTGATGTTTGTTCAAGATTTTGCAAATGTAAATAAAAAGGAGGATGATATTTTAATTTGGGCAATACTTGGTTCGTTTTTAGGTTTTGTATTAGGTTTATTTATTGCATTAATTAAAGAAGTAAAAACAAAATAAAATGAAGATTGGAGTTATTGGTTCAGGGTATGTTGGTTTAGTTGCTGCAGCTTGTTTTGCTGAAATGGGTAATGATGTTATTTGTGTTGATGTTGATCAAAATAAAATCTCAAAACTTAAAGACGGAATAATACCAATCTATGAGCCAGGACTAGAAGTGTTGGTCAAAGAAAATTATAAAAGAGAATCTTTAAAGTTTACTACAGAAATTAATGGTTCATTAAATGCTGCTGAAGTTGTTTTTATAGCGGTTGGAACTCCTATGGGAGATGATGGCTCTGCTGATTTGAAGTATGTTTTGCAAGTAGCTCAATCGATTGGAGAGAATATGAATCATCATTTAGTTGTGGTAGATAAATCAACTGTTCCAATTGGTACTGCAGATAAAGTTAAAGAAACTATTCAGTTAGCTTTAGATAACAGAAATTCTGACTTAACATTTGATGTTGTTTCAAATCCTGAATTTTTAAAAGAAGGGGCTGCTATTAAAGATTTCATGCACCCAGATAGAGTAGTAGTAGGTGCTAATAATGATAGCGCTATGAAAGTGATGCAAGACTTATATTCCCCTTTTACTGTTTCTAGTGATAGGTTTATTGGAATGGATATTCGATCAGCTGAAATGACTAAATATGCAGCAAATGCAATGCTTGCAACTAAAATTTCGTTTATTAATGAAATTGCTAATATTTGTGAGTATGTTGGAGCAGATGTTAACCAAGTTCGTGCAGGTATTGGTAGTGATAAGAGAATTGGTTATCAGTTTATTTATCCAGGTTGTGGATATGGAGGGAGTTGTTTTCCAAAGGATGTTCAGGCTCTTATTAATATTGCTAATGATCATGGATACAATCCTAGTTTGATATCTTCTGTAGAGCGTGTTAATAAGGCTCAGAAGGAAGTTCTATTTTCTAAATTAACATCTCAATTTGGGGGTGACTTAGCAGGAAAGTCTATTGCAGTTTGGGGTTTGTCATTTAAGCCTGAAACGGATGATATGCGTGAAGCACCTTCAATAAATTTAATAAAATCAATAGTAAGTGCGGGAGGTTCTGTTAATGCGTACGACCCTAAAGCAATAAAAGAAGCTCAATTTTATTTAGATGGAATTCCTGTAAATTATTTTGATGATAAATATTCAGCATTAGATAATGTAGATGCTTTAATTCTTGTAACTGAATGGAAAGAGTTTAGAAGTCCTGACTTTTTGTTGATGAAAGAAAAGATGAAGGGGAACCTATTTATTGATGGGAGGAATCAATTTAAGTTAAATTTTATAGAAAGTAAAGGGTTTAATTATCTCCAGATTGGAGTTAAATCATAATTTAAATGAATATTGAAAGGATGTTGTTTTCAAAATCTACTTTAGATTTTTTATATTTATTCTTTTCTAATATTTTTCAAAAACTTCTAGGATTAATTAGGGAACTTGTAATAGCTTTCTTTTTAGGGTCTTCTATTCTATACGCTAACTTTTTATTACTAAGAGTAGTTGCTGATTTGTTTTCTCAACTTACTGCTGGTAATGCTTTAAAAGCAAATCTCTTACCTAAATTTACAAAGGCCTATAATAAAGAAAATAAAATATCACTAGTAGGATTGTTTCGATTTGCTAAAAGTACATCAATCTATCTTTTTATTGGAAGTCAAATTATTCAAACAGGTGTAATATTTTATCTTAATTTAGAAAATAGCATTTTGTTTTTTAGTGCTTCTTTAGTATTGAGTTTTAGTATTTCATTTAACTTTATTAATACTGTATTTCTAACAATTCTTCAAGCAAAAGGACAATTTCTAAAGTTTTCTTTTGCTTCTATTTTAAATTCTTCAATTTTTACAATTTTAGTATATCCATTTATAAGTTTATTTTCAATATTAGGTTTGGCTGTTAGTAGAGTTTTAGGCATCTTGGGGATGACATTCGCATATGTGATCCCGCTAAGAAAAGAAAATAAAGGAGAAGAATTAACTGTATCTAATTCTGACTTTAATATTCCTACATTAATCTTGGGTAATTTTGCTAATGTAATACTTATTTCTTCAAGGTTTATTGCAGGTGTAGATGGATCAAATAGTATTACTTATTTTATGTATGCTGTAGTTGTGCTCAATACTTTATTAACTTCAGTAGTAGGGAATATTAGTACTTTGGTCTTGAGAAAGAGCGCTATACAAAAAGATATAAAAATGATTATTTATTCTTTATTAATAGCAATTGTTGTTGGGGTTTCAATGGTATTTATCTTTCAGTTTTATGGTGAAGATATTATTAATATAATTTATGTGAGAGGTGCCTTTAATGTCAATGATGCTATTTTAACATCAGAATATTTATCTAAATTAAGTTATAGTTTTGTTGGGCTTTTTGTTGCAACTACTTTATTTCAGCCATTTTTATCAACTTCAATTGAAAAAACAAAAAAAATACGAATAAATCTAATGAGCATTTTTTTAATGTCTATTGTTATTACTAGTTTAGTTGTATTATTTTTACCTATTTCAACAATTAACAGTACTATTATTGTAATCTCAATATCATCATTTGTTAGTGTAATGCTTTCCATTTATTCATATTCGAAATATCTGTCATATGAAAGTTAATAATTTATTTAATTGGGTATTTTTATTGTCTGCATGTGCCTTACTAGCAATTGGTAGAGTTTATGATGAAAGATTAACTATATACTCTGTTAATTTAGTGATTGTATTAAGCCTTGTTTATATAAGTGCTTTAGCTTTTATCTTGTTTTCTGTTAAATCAATTGTATGGTCAAAAAGTAAGTTATTATTTTACTCTTTGTACTTATTTATGTTTATCTCTACACCTGTTCTATGGATAGTTTTTGACGTAAATTTATATGGTTTTGAAAAGTTTATGAATTTTTGGATAATTGTAGTTCCTTTAACATTTATTGTTGCTGAAATGTTTGACTCAAAACAGGTAATGAAAATGTTTTTTGTATTACTTGGCGTAAGTTGTTTCTTAGCATTGCTTTCTGCTGTTGGATTGTCTGTTTCAGAAAGAGCTGACGGAAGAATGGCTACATTAGGAGGGGGTCCTATTGTATTTGCAAGATGGATGGGTTTTGGGATAATTACATTATTCTTACTCCCTTATAAGTTTAAGTCAGGGTTTAAATATTTGATGCTGGTTACTTTTTTAATCTTAGCATTAGCAAGTGGTAGTAGAGGCCCTATTCTAGCTTTATTTATTATTGGAATCCTATATTTAGGATTGAATTTTAATCGCCTAATTGTAAAAGTAAGTCTTGGTCTTGTTCTAATTTCTTTGTTTATTTTGATTTCTGGTGTTGGAGAAAAAATTTCTGGTGTTGGGAATTTTGACAGAGTTTTTATGAATGTTTCTAAGAAAGGCGGAAGTAAGCAGTCTACAAGTACTAGAACTAACCTTGCAATTGGTTCATTAATATTATTGCAACACTATCCTTTAGGAGTAGGGGCTGGAAACTGGCAACAAGTTTCAAATGAGATTAGACCAACTCACTTGATGCCACTTGAATATCCTCATAATTTATTTTTAGAAGTTGCTTGTGAGTATGGGTTACATGTTTTGTTTATTTTAGTATTGCTATTTATTTTTATAATACATCTTAGCTATATCAAAATGATTAAATATAAAGATGAAAATTCTCTTTACCCTCTCTTATTTTATTTGCTAATATTTTTAAGTTTAAATTCTTTAGTAAGCGGGATGTTAAATGATTCTAGGTTACTTTTTATTATTATTTCCATGGTTTTGATTAACAAACCACTAATCATTTTAAGGAAATCAAATGGATAATGTAGCATTAATAATATCTACTTATGATAAGTCAGAAGATTTATGGCTTCCATTAGAACAATCTTACAATAAGTTTTGGAATGATATCAGTATCCCCATTTATCTTTCAACTAATTTTAAGAAATTTAAATCTGAATCTTTTAATTCATTACAAATTGAAGATGAGGTTTCTTGGTCTGATAATCTGATAAAAACTTTAAATAAGATTGATCAAAAATATGTTCTTTTGACTTTTGATGATTTGTTTTTGACTGCCAAAGTTGATAATAAATCAATTGAGGATCTTATGAAAATTGGTATAAAAAATAAATATAATTACATTCAATTTTATCGATCTATATCTAGTGGTAAAACAATTGATAAAATGTTGTTTAAAAAAAACAAGGAGACAAAATATAAAAATTCTACAATTTGGTCTTTTTGGAAGAAATCCGTGCTATTAAATTTGTTAGTAAAAGAGGAAACTGCTTGGGAATTTGAGATAAAAGGTAATGCTAGGTCTTTTTCTCTACAAGATTTTTATTCAACAAAAATAAATATGATTCCTTTTGTCAATGGGGTGGTTAAAGGAAAATGGAACCCTTTAGCTAAAAGTAAATTGCGCAAATCAGGATTTGAAATTTCAAATGAAAGGGCTAGTTTTGGTTTTGTAGAAACGATTAGATATAAGTTTAGAGATTTACAATTTAATGTTTTAAGTTATTTAATTCAGTTAATAAATTAGAATGACATTATGGCGCAAATACAATGGTTCTTTAATACCAGATCAGCCACCACATATCTTGGTGGATGATTCAGAAAATGTTATTGCAAAAAAGATTAAAGAGCATAATTCATATTTTGCAAGATGGACCTCTAATTTTGATTGTCATCAGCAAACAGATTTCTGGTATGTTATAAATGATAGGCATTTAAAAATTGAAGATTACAGTAAGAATACTAGAAGTAAAATAAGAAGGGGTTTGAAAAATTGTATAGTAAAGGTTGTGTCTTTAGATGAAATCAAAGAGTTTGGTTATGAATGTTATAAATATGCATTTGAGAATTACAATACACATTTGCAACCCAAATCTAATTTAGAATTTGCTGATGATTTAGATACCTTAGATAGAGAGTGGGAGTTTTGGGGTGTATTTTTTGATGGTAAACTGATAGGGTATAGTCAGAATAGAATTGTAAAGGATTACTGTGATTACTCTACAATTAAATTCCATCCCAAGTATCTTAAATACTACCCTAGTTACGCATTGTTTTTCTCAATGAATGCTTACTATCTTAATGAAATGAAATTTAAATATATAAATGATGGTGCGCGTTCTATTTCTCATGAAACTAATATTCAAGAGTTTTTAATTCAGAAATTTCAATTCAGGAAAGCGTACTGTAAATTACACTTATCTTATAGTTATAAGTTTAAAATGATAATTTTATTACTTTATCCATTGAAGTCGATTATAGGGTTTTTTAATAATACATTTGCAAAAAAAGTATCTTCAGTGCTTAAGCAAGAGGCAATAAGAAGAAGTTTTTTATAAATTCTATGAATAATCTAGTTTCCATAATAACACCATCCTTTAATTCTTCTAAATATATTAAAGAGACTGTTGATTCTGTTCTTAGCCAGACATATGAGAATTGGGAATTGATTATTGTAGATGATGGTTCAAAAGATTCTTCCCCTAATATTATTCAAGATCTCACAAATACTGACACTAGAATCAAGGGGTTTTATTTTGATAAAAATAGAGGTGCTTCTGAAGCTAGGAATTATGCAATTTCAAAAGCACAAGGTAAGTATTTAGCTTTTTTAGATTCAGATGATTTGTGGAATACTCATAAATTAGAGAAACAATTGTCTTTTATGCAGAAAAATAAAATTGGATTTTCATTTACTTCATATCAGCCATTTTCAAATTCAACTTTTAAAAGCGTCATAAAAGCCCCTAAAGTTATTACATATAATCAATTATTGAAAAATACAATTATAGGTTGTTTAACTGTTATGATTGATACAGAAATTGTCAAAAAAGTAAATTTTCCTTCTTACAAAACATCTCAGGATCTTGCAGCTTGGTTGTTAATATTAAGAGATGAACATTGCGCCTATGGCTTTAATGAAAATTTAGCATCCTATCGAGTTTTGGATGGTTCAAATTCATCAAATAAATTTAACGTTATAAGAGGGGTTTGGCGCGTATATAGAGATTCAGAAAAATTGAGTGCAATTAAGAGTTCTTGGTGCTTAATAAATTATATTTTTAACGCACTTTTAAAAAGGATATAATGATTAAAAGACTTTTTGATTTTGTGAGTGCATTTTTAGGGATTATTATTTTATCCCCCTTATTTTTAATTGTATCTTTTTTGATAAAAACCACATCAAAAGGGCCTGTTTTTTACACTCAAAAACGAGCCGGAAGACATGCAAAATTGTTTACTATTATTAAATTCAGGAGTATGGTCGATAATCATGGTGATAGCAATACTGTGACAGTAAAAGGAGATGTTCGAATTACAAAATTTGGAGCCTTCATTCGTAAATATAAAATAGATGAACTTCCAGCTTTATGGAATGTGCTTATTGGTGAAATGAGCTTAGTAGGACCAAGGCCAGATCTACCAGATTATTTATTGTTATTACAAGGAGAGGATAAAAAGATTCTTAATTTAAGACCGGGTATTACAGGTCCAGCTAGTTTAAAGTATGCAAATGAAGAACAAATTTTAATGCATCAAGATGATCCTGAGACTTACCATTATGAAGTGATATTTAAGGATAAAGTTAAAATTAATCTTGACTATTATTACAATCGAAATTTGCTTGTTGATTTAAAATTAATTTTTGCAACAATTTTTAGAGCTAGTTTTTCTTCTGATGATTTGCTAAGAATTAGGTTGGCAGCTCCAGATATAAGTGTTCAAGAATTGGAGGTTATTAAAAAAGGATTCAGTATTGATTGGGTCTCATCATTCGGCCCACATACTAGTAAATTTGAAAACAACTTATCAGAAATGTCTGAAGGAAGAAAAATTGCCGCTTTAAGTAGTGGTACATCTGCAATACATTTAGCGTTAATCTTATTGGGAGTTAAAAAAAATGATGATATAATTTGTGCTTCATTCACTTTTTCGGCATCAGCAAATCCTATTAAGTATTTAGGAGCAAACCCAATCTTTATTGATAGCGAAAAAGACAGTTGGAATATGTGTCCAGCTCTTATGGAACAAGCTATTAATGATGGTATTTCGGATAATAAAAAACCGAAAGCAATAATTTTAGTTCATCTATATGGAATGCCTGCAAAACTTGATGAAATTATGAGAATTGCAGATAATTATGATATTCCTGTAATTGAAGATGCTGCTGAAGCCCTTGGTTCCAAATATAATAATAAGCAATTAGGTACTTTTGGGAAGATTGGAATTTATTCTTTTAATGGGAATAAAATTATAACAACTTCTGGAGGAGGAGCATTAGTATGTGATGATGCTGAAATAATTAATAAGGCTAAATTTTTAGCAACTCAAGCAAGAGATGAGGCACCTCATTATGAGCATTCCCAAATTGGGTATAATTATAGGATGAGTAATGTGTGTGCTGCAATTGGAGTAGGACAATTAGAGGTTCTTAATGATAGAATTATAAGAAAAAGAGAAATTTATAATTTTTATAAAACCGAACTTTCTGGAATTAAAGAGATTGCTTTTTTAGATGAAAGTGTAGGTAGTTTTTCTAATTATTGGCTAACAACAATTTTGATAGATGAAAACAGTACAATAGATAGAGAGCAATTACGTTTACATCTGGAAAAAGATAATATTGAGAGTCGTCCATTATGGAAGCCAATGCATTTGCAACCAGTATTTAAAAGTTGTAAAGCTTATGTAAATGGAGTTTCTGGTGATTTGTTTAATAGAGGATTATGCTTGCCTTCTGGGACTAATATGACAAAAAAAGATTTAGAAAGAGTAGTTAATAAAATTAAAGAATTATATGAAGCTTAGACTTCAAAATCTGGAGAGAATTTATAAGCAACTTATCATGTTGGTTGTTGATGTTCTGACTTTATTATTAGCTTTGTGGTTAGCTTTTGTTTTACGATTAGGTGAGGCCTTTCCTGTAGAATATCTTTTTGAGTCATGGTGGTTGTTTGTTGTAATCCCAATAGTAATGCTACCGCTTTTTGTGAAGTTAGGCTTGTATCGTGCAGTTCTGCAATATATTGGAATTAAAGTTATAACTACAACTTTTCAAGCTACAACCATTTCGTGTTTAGTTGTAGGGTTTTTTATGATGTTTTTTCGTGAATCAGATTTACCAAGATCAGTGATACCAATATTTTGGTTTATAATAAATATCTTTATTATTTCAACTCGTTTCTTGTTTAAGGGTTATCTGTATTCTTGGGATAGTTTTGTAAATTCTAGAAAACAGACTGTTATTTATGGAGCGGGAAACGCAGGAGTTCAGCTTGTTGAAAGTTTGAAAAAAAGCTCTGTTTATGCACCAATTGCCTTTATTGATGATGATAAAACAAAGCAAGGCACTATTCTTAATTTTTTAGAGGTATTCCCATTTAGTACGATTGAGGATCTTATTAAAAATAAAGACGCAAAAGTTTTGCTTTTTGCTGTCCCTTCTGCAAGTATAAAAGAAAGAACGCTAATACTAAAGAAACTATCAAAATATCCTATTGAGGTTAAGGTATTACCTTCAATGGACAATATAGTAAATGGGGTAGTTTCTATTGATAATATAAAACATGTTGAGGTTGGTGATATCTTGGGAAGGACAGTAGTTTCTCCAAAGAAAGATTTGCTGAAAAGAAATATTTTAGGAAAAAATATTTTGATTACTGGTGCTGGAGGAAGTATTGGTTCTGAGCTTTCCAGACAGATTATGAAGCTTTCCCCAAACAAGGTTGTTCTGTTAGATAACTCAGAATTTAATTTATACAATATACATTTAGAGCTTATTAGTAAAGGGTTTTCAATTGATTTGATTCCATCACTTTGTACGGTTACAAATTACCATCAGTTGAAAAAGATTGTTGAAATAAATAAGATTGATACAATTTATCATGCGGCCGCTTATAAGCATGTTCCTATGGTTGAAATGAATGTTGTTTCGGGTGCCTATAATAATGTTGTTGGGACTTTTAATGTCGCAAAAGTTGCTGATGAATTAAATGTGGAAAATTTGGTTCTTGTTTCTACAGATAAAGCAGTCCGACCTACAAACGTGATGGGAGCCTCAAAGAGAATGTCAGAATTAGTATTGCAAGCATTTTCAGAGAAAAGCAACACATGTTTTTCAATGGTTCGTTTTGGTAATGTATTAGATTCAGCTGGTTCAGTAGTGCCACTGTTCAGAAATCAAATAAAAAAAGGAGGGCCTGTTACTGTAACTCATAGGAGCATAACAAGATATTTTATGTCAATCCCAGAATCAGTTGAACTCGTTTTACAAGCAGGAGCTATGGCAAAAGGAGGAGATGTTTTTGTTTTAGATATGGGTGAGCCAATTAAAATTATAGATTTAGCTTATAAAATGATTCATTTAAGTGGGCTTACTCCAATTGACATTGAAAACCCTGATGGAGATATAAGAGTAGAATTTACTGGACTTAGACCTGGGGAAAAATTATATGAAGAGTTATTGATTGGAGATGATGTTGTTCAATCAGAACATCCTAGGATTATGCAAGCTAAAGAGAGTAATTTAACCTTTGATGAAGTGAGTATTTGTGTTAATACAATTAAATCTGCTAGAGAAAATCAAGATGAAAAGGTTGTTAAAGAACTCTTGTTGAAATATGTTGATGGATACACATCAGAAGTAGTATAATCCTTTTATTTTTGTAGTATGAATATTTTAGTACTAGGTGCAGGTACTTTTGGAACTGCAATTGCCAATGAACTCTCAGTAAATACTGAAAATATGGTGACTTTATTTTCTAGAAACCAAGAGAAAGTTGAAGAGATAAATCAATTTCAAACAAATAAATCTTGCTTTCCAAATAAGCATTTAACAAAGCATCTAAAAGCAAGTTCTGATAAAGAATTTATTAGAGATGCAGAGATAGTTTTTATTGCTCTGCCTTCATCAGTTATTATAGAAAATTTAATCGCTTTAAAATCTTTTTTTAAAGATGATACATTGTTTGTAAACTTATCTAAAGGTTTGTTTGAAAGAGGGGTAACTATTGTAGAAAGTGTGAAAAAAGAATTAGATACAGAGAATGTTGTGACATTAAAAGGGCCATCATTTGCAGTTGAGGTTATGGAACATGCTGATACTTTACTTACCCTTGGGTACACTACAAAACAGCAATACGAAACTGTAAATAAAATTGTAAAGAATACCGCACTACATATTGATTGTACAACTGATATAAGAGGGGTGGAATTATTGAGTGTGTTAAAGAATATTTATGCAGTTGTACTTGGTGTTGTAGATGCTAAATATAATTCACCTAATACCCGATTTATGATCTTGACAAAATCATTCTCAGAAGTAAGAGTTTTACTAAGATCATTAGGAGGTGCTGATGATACTTTGTTTTTGGCTTGCGGTTTTGGAGATTTATGTTTGACTTCATTAAATGACTTGAGCAGGAATAGAACACTTGGCTTGTTAATAGGTAAAGGTTTTTTTAGTGCTGATTATAAATCAAACTCTGTGATATTAGAGGGCTTGAATGCTATTGAGATGTTTCATAATTTAGCTGATGAAAAATTGAATAAGGATTTACCAATATTTAATAAACTATATAGATTTCTTTCAGATAAAGAAACTGAGTTAAATTTTGAATTTAGTGAACTAGGCGATTGAAAAAGATATAGAGATGAATATTCTAGTAGTTATACCAGCAAGAGGAGGTTCGAAAGGGATTCCTAGAAAGAATCTAAGATTGTTAGGTGAGAAACCTCTTTTGTACTATTCTATAAATAATGCGTTAAATTCTAAATATAACTTAGACGTTTTTGTTTCAAGTGATGATGATGAAATTTTAAATACAGCTCAGAAATTTGGAGCACAAATTCATAAAAGGGATTCAAATATTGCAGATGATAAAACTACTTTAGATCCTGTAATTTATGATTGTTATATTCACACAAAGCAAGCTGAGAATAAAGATTATGATTTGATTATAACTATGCAGCCTACATCACCATTGTTGACAAGTAAATCATTAGATGTAGCAATTAAAAAGATGATAGATAATTATGATATTGAAACAATCATTGCTGCAAAGGATGCTACTCACCTTTCTTGGAGAAAAGAAAATCATCATTATATTCCAAATTATACTGAAAGAGTAAATAGGCAATATTTAACGCCTGAGTTTACAGAAACAGGTGGTTTTCTTATAACAAGAAATACAGTTATTTCTGAAAATAACAGAATTGGAGAAAATGTTGATCTAGAAATATTAGGGGGTGGAGAAGAAATAGATATTGATACTTATGAAGATTGGAATCTATGTGAGTATTATTTAAGAAGAAAACATATCTTATTTGTGGTAACTGGTAATAGTATTGTAGGCTTAGGTCATGTTTACAATACGCTATTAATTGCAAATGATATCTTAAATCATCAGATTACATTTTTAGTAGATAAGGATAGTGAAATGGCATTTCATGCAATTAAATCTAAGAACTATCCCGTATTAATGCAGAAGACTGAAAATATATTAGATGATATTAAATACATTGCGCCTAACATTATCATTAACGATAGATTAGATACATCTGAATCGTATGTTAAGGAGTTAAAAAATCAAAAATACATAGTAATAAATTTTGAAGATTTAGGTAAGGGATGTGAGTATGCTGATTCTGTTATTAATGCAATCTATCCTGAAAAACACGCCCTTCTAAGTCATTATTTTGGCCAGGAATATTTTATTTTAAGAGACGAATTTATTTTATCAGAGGAGAAAATTGTAACCTCAGAAGTGAAAAATATTTTAATTACTTTTGGAGGAGTTGATCCTAAAAATTATACAGAAAAAGTAGTCAGAACAATCAATGAGTATTGTAATAGAGAAAATATTACAATTACTGTAATTGCAGGTTTCGGATATGCTAATTATGACTCAATTAAGCATTATAAAAATGTAATTATAAAAAGAAATATTTCTAATATATCTGATTACATGTTGGATGCAGATTTGATTTTTACTTCTGCAGGAAGAACAGTTTATGAAGTAGCAAGCATTGGGACTCCAGCAATTGTATTAGGACAAAATGAAAGAGAAATGACACACTTCTTTGCATCATCAAAATATGGTTTTTCAAACTTAGGCTTAGGATATAATGTAACGGATGAAGAGATTATGAATGAATTTATTAGGTTAGTTGAATCTTTTGAGGTAAGAGAACATATGAGTAGTTTAATGAAAAAGCAAGATTTAAAATTGGGAAGAAAAAGAGTACATAAATTAATACAAGATTTAATACAAGATTAATGAAAATTTTAACATTATTAAATAAAGGAATTGATAAAGAAAACTCAATCGTAATACCTTATATAATTGCTGAGGTTGGTGTAAACCATGAGGGTTCAATGAAAACTGCTAAACGATTAGTGGATGAAGCAAAAGAGGGTGGTGCTCATGCAGTAAAGTTTCAATCGTATAAGGCAGAAACTTTGGCCTCCAAACATTCCCCAGCTTATTGGGACACAACAAAGGAACCTACGGAGTCGCAATTTGAGCTGTTTAAAAAACATGATTCTTTTTGGAAAGATGAAATGCAAGAGTTGAAGGATTATTGTGATATAGTGGGCATTGAGTTTATGAGCACTCCTTTTGATGTAGAGTCTGCTGAATTCTTAAATGATATGATGGATGTATTTAAGATTTCATCTTCTGATATTACAAACAAACCTTTTATTGAGTATATCTGTAGTTTTGGGAAACCTATTATTTTATCAACTGGTGCTAGCGATTTAGAAGAAGTACAAGATGCAGTGAATTGGATAAAACCTTTTAATGTTCCTTTGGCTTTATTGCATTGTGTTCTAAACTATCCTACACCTGATAAAAACGCTAATCTTGGAATGATAGCAGGATTAAGAAAAGAATTTCCAGATAATATTATAGGATATTCTGATCATACCTTACCAAAAGAAATGAAAGTTTGTGAAATGGCTACAATGTTAGGAGCAGTAATTATAGAAAAACATTTTACACATGATAAATCATTACCAGGAAATGATCATTATCATGCAATGGATAAGGAAGATTTGAAAAAGTTTAAAGCAAATTTAGAAACTACTTTTGAAATCTTAGGTAGTTTTAAAATTGAAGCTTTAGCTGATGAAGTAAAATCTAGACTAAATGCCAGAAGGAGTTTGGTGGCATCAAAAAATATTCCAAAAGGGAAAATAATTGAAAAGAGTGATTTGACCTTTAAAAGGCCGGCACATGGAATTAGCCCAAAATATATTGATAATGTTGTCGGTAAAGCAGCAAAAGAGGATATTAAGGAAGATGAAATAATTAAAAAAGAATTGATATGATAGTGTTATTATCTGGAGCAAAAAAGAATATTGGAGATTATTTAATAACTGATAGAGCAAGGAGACTATTTGACCACTTATTAGATGATGAAATAATAATCTTGGATAGATTTAAGGATTTAGAATCTGATTTAGAATTAATTAACAGTGCTAGATTTCTTGTTCTATGTGGTGGCCCTGCTTATGCAAGTGATATATATAAGGGTATATATCCTTTAGTTAATGATTTATCAAAGATAAAGGTGCCAATTATACCTTTTGGTTTAGGTTGGTGTGGAAGACCGTCTAATCCTATGGAGTTTAAGTTTAATAATGACTCAAAAAGATTGTTAGATAATATTCATTCAACAGTTGAAAGCTCTAGTTGTAGGGATGATATAACTTTTAATGTGTTAAAGAATTGTGGGTATCAAAATGTAACAATGACAGGATGTCCTGTTTGGTATGACATTGATTCAATTGGAAAAGATTTTGAAGCTAAAAAATCAATTAAAAAGATTGTTTTTACAACTGCTGCTGATCCTAAGTTAATTAAACAAACTTATTTACTAATGAAAAGTGTAAATAAATATTTTCCTGATGCTGAAATAACAATGAGTTATCATAGGGGGATTTTTCCAGATAAATATACGACATATAGAGCTACAATAGGGTACTTGTTAATGTATGGTACTGCTAAATTGATTAATAGAAAAATAAAAATCAAGGATGTGGCATATAAATTAGATAGGTTAGATTTTTATGATGATTGTGATTTGCATATTGGCTATAGAGTGCATGCACATTTGTATTTTTTAAGTAAGCGATTACCATCAATTCTTATAAATGAAGACGGTAGAGGTAAAGGAATGGTGCAAACCATGAACCTACCTGTATTTAATATTGAAGATAATGATGTGGCTAGAAAAGTAGATAGGCAACTAAAAGATTACAAAGAAAATAACTTTAAAAGTTTTCTTGAGACTGGAAAGTATATAGATAGACAGTTTAATGTAATGAAGAATTTTATAACAAAACTATGAGAATACTAAACAAATTATTTTCAAATATGTTAACTCTTTACAGAAGGTTATTTCTAAGAAATAACGCAATAAGAAGAGGTGTTGAGTTATACAATGTAAAGCTCTCTTCTAATATCAACATATCAAGAAATTCTTTTGTTTCTAATTCTAAAATTGATGATTATTCTACTATTGGGAGGAACACTACAATTATTAATGCAGAAATTGGAAAGTTTTGTTCTATATCATGGAATGTCACAATAGGTGCTACAAAGCATGACTTTACGCTGCTCTCAACTCATGCATTCCCTTACATAAAACATTTTGGTTTTTCAGGTACTAATAAAAGAATCATAGAAGAAACCTATATTGGTAATGATGTGTGGATTGGAGCAAATGCAATTATTATGCCTGGGATTCAAATCGGAGATGGTGCAGTTGTAGGTGCAGGTTCTATAGTTACCAGAGATGTAAATAGCTATGAAGTCGTTTTTGGAGCACCTGCAAAGGTAAGACGCCTCAGGTTTAGTAAAGAATTGATTCAGGAATTGGAAGATCTCAAATGGTGGAATTGGGAGAAAAGTAAGATTAAAAGAAATATAAATTTATTTAAAGGTCTATTTACAATTGAGGATATTAGAAAAATTAAATAAAGTTAGAAATGCTATTTATTATCTGTTAGGTGAGGGGATATCTAAACTCATTGTTCTCTTTTCTATAAGTTTTTTTACTAATTATTTTGACAAAGCAAGTTTTGGAAAGTTATCTTTATTTTGGATTTCAATCCCAATTCTTTCAGTATTTATTGATTTTTCACAAAGAAGCTATATAAAATCGGTATATATAAATTCTAAGGAAAAAATAAATGAGGTTATTCAATCAGTCAGGCTATTTAGTTTAGGCTTATTTTCATTTTTATTTTTAATATTTGGGATTTTAAATTATCTTGATGTTGTTCTAATTGATAAAGGGTTAGATTCTTTAATACTTTTTTGTTCTTTCTTTTTTGTTCTAATAGAAATTAGCTTATCTTACTTTCAAATAAGAGGGGATGCAATTCATTATAATATCATATTTATAGTAAGACAGGCCCTTCCTTATGTTTTAACAGTTTTGTATTTGATTTTCTTTTCAGGTGGAATAATTAGTTTTGGAACTATTCATCTTGTTGTTGTTGTGCCTCTAGCAGTATACTTAGTTTTTAGAAGGCACTTTATCACACTTTCTTGGGAGTTATTCTATGAAACAATAAAATCTTCCTTAAGTTTTAGCATTCCTTTTATTCCTGCTATGATTTCAGTCTTATTACTTGGTTTTTCTGATAGGTTTTTAATAAAATATTATTTTTCTGATGTAGAGGTAGCAAATTATACTATTGCATATACAGTGGGCACAATATATGCCGCTTTCTTTTTAGCAACCAACAAGATGTGGCAAAAGTATATCTTAGAAGGGTTGAAATTACAAAAGATAGATGAGATTAAAAGTGCTGCTAAGAAATACTTATTGGTAGTAGTGTTAGTAGGTGTAATTATAGTATTACTAAAAACATTTTTGGTGAATATTTTATCAAATAGTTCGTATTTTGTTATACTTGATATTATTCCTACTATACTCTTGGGCATGTTCTTCTATTTCTTATATACAGTAATGTCGAATATTCCTTTCTTTCATAAGAATACTTACTTAATGGCTTTACCTGCATTTATTGCTGCAGGCTTGAATATTGTTTTAAATGTAATTATGTTACCAATTTATGGATATAAAATAGCAGCTCTGACTACACTTATCAGTTATTTTATTGAATTCTTAGTTATATATATTATTTGTCTTAAAAAGTATAAAATAAATCTTCTTATATGAGTTATAAAGAAGAGATAAATAAAGTTAATAATGTAGGTTTACTTTTTAAAGGATATGATATTGTAGCATTGTCTCAAGTGTTCCTTTTTGAGAATAAATTGGGAAGATATGGTTGGGGAATGAGTCAGATTATTAAGAAATTAAGTCTTGATAATTTAGTGAAATTCTGTCTTTATTTAATTAGCCCAAAAAAGGAAATTAACCCTTCTTCTTTAGAGTATGTTTTTGTGAATGATATCTATAATATGAGCATGGTGTCAAACTCTAGAAATTTGCAAAAGGAATTTCATAAAGAAAATATTATTGATGTTATTTGTGATAAAAGAATACATAGGGAAAATGATATTTATTTATATAAATTTTCAAATTTTTTAAGAACGATTATTGATATTTTTAAGGTAACAACTTTAGTTTTCAAGAACTGGGAAAAAGTAAAAGAAGTAGCAAAATTATTTAATGTAAATATGATAATGTTACTTCTAAATATATGGGACTCTTTATTTGTTATTAATTGTGTTGAGAGATTTTTTAGTAAGACATCAAATGTAAAAAGTGTTGTATTAAATTCTGATGTACATAAAATATCAAGAATCTTTGTCTTTTATTGTAAAAAGCATAAGATTAAGAATTATGTATTACAACATGGAGCACCAGTATTAGATTATGGATATCTCCCTGTATACACTGATAAGATGTTTAATTGGGGTAAACTTTCTTTTGATTGGTTTTTAGATAAAGGAACAGATATTAATAAATTACAGATTACAGGAGCTCCTAAAATGGATAATATTGTTTTAGATAAAAAAAGTTTAGAAAATTCATTAGAATCATTAAATGTTTTGGTGATAATGAATCCTATTGGAGAAGTTTTGTGTAGAGATTTTTTGCAAATTATTAATGATGCGACAAAAGAAATAAAAGTTAATTTAAGTATTAAGCTACATCCTAGCTCTGAACATTATGGTCATTTGCCTAAATTGATATTTAACAATTACCCCTATAAAGTATTTAGATTAGAGAATACTCATGATTTAATAAGGAAATCAGATGTTGTTATTTCAACAACTTCTACTGTTGGTGCCGAGACAATTGCGTTATATAAACCTCTTATTCAAATAAAACTTGAAGAGATAAATACAAAATTGGCATATGAAGATTATGATTGTTGTATATCGGTCAGAAATCATATTGAACTTCTAGAGATATTAAAAGATAAAAAGCAGTTGTATTCAAAATTTAGTAACTATGATAAATTTATATCAAATTTCTTTTACATTTTAGACGGAGAATCAAGTGAAAGGATTAAAGAGGTTATAGCACATGAAGAATAAGATTCAATCAGAAATACTTGTTTTATTTGTATTAGTGTTTGGCCTAATATTATTTTATATTGCTACTAGTTCAGTATTTCTTAATTTCAATAACGATTTAATTTTATTAAGCAACCTTAACCCTCTTAGCACAGTATCTGCATTATTGTTTATTTCAATTACTTTTTTAGGATTAATTTCTGATAGAAATTATTTGTTCTTTTTGCCATTTATGTTATTAGCAATGCCTTCTCCTGTTGATGACATATTCCCAAGTATATGTTTAACTTCAGCAAATGATGCAAGGGAAATATTTTTCCCCTTATTTACGCATATTGATATTTATTTACTAGTAGGAATATTGCGAAAAGCAATACTTTCTAGACCAAAGAATATTAATAGTAATTTATTTACGCTTATAGTATTAGTATTAGTAATGCTAGTTCTAATCATTAATTTATTTCTTTCCTCAGACATTTGGGATTTTTATTTGCTATTATCTCATACCTATCATTTTAGATATTTAGTATTGTTATTAATCTTATCTTATTATTATTCTTATAAAAATTTTGAGAATCAAATTTTCTTTGGCATCATTTTTAGTGTAGTTTTTTTGCTATTTGAATCTGCTGTTAACACATATGTGGAAGGTTTAGGCCGGCTAACTAGCGGAACATTATCGGTCAATTCATACGCAAATATTATTTCTGCTATTCTGTTATATTTTTTGTGGTTAAGGAAGTATAAAAAAATTTCAAAAAGAACAATATTTTTTCTTGCGCTTTTATCTTTAATAATTGTTATAGGAACTCAAACTAGAATGGCTCTTCTTTCCCCAATATTAGTTTTATTAGTTTATTCTATTTATAATCTAAGAAATAATTTTCTAATACGACTATTTAAGTTCTTGGCTTCTTTCATTATTATTATCTTTTTATATGGATTATTAGTTCAGACTAATTTTATTCAAAAAAGATATTCAATTGAACAAATTATAGGTGTAAATTCAGAAAATGCTAAATTAGAATTAAAAGAAAATTCAGAATCAAGTTCTTTGTTAACAAGATTTATGCTTTTTAAAACTTCTTTAGAAATGATAAAAGAGAAGCCTATAACTGGCATTGGAGTTGGGAGATTTAACAGATATAAGAAAGATTTTGGCTTTAAATATAATGTCTTGATAGATTCTCATAACGATTTACTAGCTTTATTGTGTCAGTATGGGATTTTTATAGGGAGTCTTTTATTTTTCATGATGTTTATTCTACCACTCTACTATTACCTATATTATTTAAAAGGGAAGACAAATAATAAATTAATTTTTTTATTCATTATTAATTTCTCAATGTTATTCTCAGGATTATCTAATGCAGGTTTAATGAAGCATCAGATTTTTGCCTTTCTTGCTTTAAATTTAATAATTTTAGAATCATTAGTATCTTCACTAAAAATAGAAAATACACCTAATAAATGAAAATAGCAATAATAGGAACTAGAGGCATACCTAATAACTATGGTGGTTTTGAACAGTTTGCTGAGTATTTGTCAGTTGGGCTAGTTAATAAAGGGCATGAAGTTTTTGTTTATAATTCTCATAATCATTCTTATAAAGCAGATAATTGGAATGGCGTAAACATTGTTCATTGTTTTGACCCTGAATATTTAATAGGCACAGTTGGACAATTTATATATGATTTGAATTGCATTATAAATAGCAGAAAGCATGATTTTGATATTATATTGCAATTAGGGTATACAAGTAGTTCCATTTGGAATAGACTTATGCCAAAGAAATCCATCTTAGTTACAAATATGGATGGGATAGAATGGAAGCGATCTAAGTTTTCTAAAAAGGTGCAAAAATTTTTAAAATATGCAGAAGGCCTTGCGGTTAAGTATAGTGAATATTTTATAGCAGATTCAATCGGTATTCAACGATACTTGAAGAAAGAACATAAAGTTGAGTCAACATATATCCCTTATGGTGCAAAATTAATGAATGAACCAGATTCAGATATTCTAAAAGAATATAATTTAAAAAAGTACAATTATGATATTGTGATCGCAAGAATGGAGCCTGAAAACAATATTGAAATGATTATTGAAGGTTATTTAGATTCAAAAAAAGAAAGAGATTTAGTTATTGTAGGTAGTCTAGAGACTAAGTTTGGAAAATATATCTTAGAAAAATATAATGATAATAGCATTAAATATCTTGGCTTTGTTTCGGGTATAGAAAATTTAAATTCTTTAAGGAATTTTTCTAATTTATATTTTCATGGCCATAGTGTTGGTGGTACAAATCCTTCTCTATTAGAAGCAATGGCCTCAAATTCATTAATTTGTGCTCATGATAATATTTTCAACAAATCAATTTTAGAGAAAGACGCATGTTATTTTACTAAATCTAAACAAATTTCAGATTTAATAAATAATAAAATAAAAGCTAAAGAGAATGAACTGGTCAAATCTAATGTAGAGAAAATAACGAATTTATACTCCTGGAATAAAATTGTAAATGATTATGAATTGTTTTTCCAGAAAATAAATAATAAATAATATCCCCTACATTTACACTCAAATTTTAGAGTAAAGTAGCACTTATTACAGGAATAACAGGGCAGGATGGTTCCTACATGATCGAATTTCTCTTAAAGAAAGGGTATGTGGTTCATGCATTTAAAAGAAGAGCATCTTCTTTTAATACAGATAGGATTGAACATTTGTATCAAGACCCTCATCTTTAAAAGGGTGTTGAAAAGATGTATGCTTGGTATCTTTCAGAATAAAAATATTCTTTTCTTTTTCTTACTTTTGCTTTAATGAAAGGTTATTCTAAATATTTTTGGTTCATCCATTTTATTGGTGATAT
>Ga0233426_10000206_pt1 | contig 67327 bp, 61 predicted proteins | sample SI_118_April2016_6_FD_179875 | JGI IMG/M metagenome (GOLD analysis project Ga0233426, IMG submission 179875) | Seawater microbial communities from Saanich Inlet, British Columbia, Canada - SI_118_April2016_10_MG | ecosystem: Environmental > Aquatic > Marine > Inlet | place: Canada: British... | reverse complement strand
GAAAACTGCTTTGTGATCGCAGCTGTCAGCGTCGTTTTACCGTGGTCAACGTGGCCGATCGTACCGATGTTACAATGCGGCTTATTACGTTCAAACTTCTCTTTTGCCATCTTAAAGGCTCCTTTTTTTCGTTCGGGTGGCGGGGTGAACCCCGCCCTACGGGAATGGTAGGGCGGGGTTCACCCCGCCGCACCGGTTATGCAAATTTCGATTGAATCTCTTCAGAGATGTTCGAAGGAACCGCGTCATAGTGTGAGAACTGCATAGAGAAGTTCGCACGACCAGAAGACATGGACCGCAATGTGTTGATGTAACCAAACATGTTTGCCAGTGGCACACGTGCGTCGATTGCAATCGCGTTACCGCGTGTATCTTGGCCCTGAACCATCCCGCGACGAGATGTCAGATCACCAATAATACCACCTGTGTATTCGTCAGGTGTTACAACTTCTACTTTCATGATTGGTTCCAACATTTTCGCGCCGGCTTTCTTCATGCCTTCGCGCATGCCCATACGACCAGCGATTTCAAACGCCATAACGCTGGAGTCAACATCGTGGTACTTACCGTCGAGCAATTCAACCTTGAAGTCGATCACAGGGAAGCCAGCCAAAGGACCACTGTCCATAACGGACTCAATCCCTTTTTGAACGCCCGGGATATATTCCTTAGGGACGTTACCGCCAACAACTTTGGATTCAAACGAGAACCCTTCGCCCGGCTCCGTTGGAAGGATCAGCATCTTAACTTCAGCGTACTGACCAGACCCACCAGATTGTTTCTTATGCGTGTAAGTAATTTCCGCTTCGTGGGAAATCGTTTCACGATAAGCAACTTGTGGCGCACCAATGTTCGCTTCAACATGGAATTCACGACGCATACGATCAACAAGAATATCGAGGTGAAGTTCCCCCATACCCTTCATGATGACCTGACCGCTTTCGATGTCTGTTTCAACACGGAAAGATGGATCCTCAGCGGACAAACGCTGCAACGCAACGCCCATTTTCTCTTGGTCGCCTTTTGTTTTTGGCTCAATGGCAATCTCGATCACAGGATCAGGGAAGGTCATTGTTTCAAGAACAACAGGAGCATTTACAGCACACAGCGTGTCACCAGTTGTCGTGTCTTTCAGGCCACCCAAAGCGATGATATCGCCAGAGAATGCTTCTGAAATTTCATCACGATCATTAGCGTGCATGATCATCATCCGGCCAACGCGCTCTTTTTTACCCTTAGTAGAGTTCAAGAACGTGTCACCCTTTTCCAATTTACCGGAGTAGATCCGTGTAAATGTCAAAGAGCCCACAAACGGGTCATTCCAGATTTTGAACGCAAGACCAGAGAACGCCATGTCATCATCTGCACGACGTGCGATGTCACGTGTTTCTGTTTCGTCACCAGGCTTAAAGCCCATGTAATCGACAACATCCAAAGGCGACGGAAGGTAATCCACAACAGCGTTCAACAAAGGCTGAACACCTTTGTTTTTGAAGGCGGAACCACCCAGAACAGGAACAAATGCGATTGCCAAACAACCCTTACGGATCAATTTGCGCAGTGTTGGAACGTCAGGCTCGTTGCCTTCAAGGTATTCCATCATTGCGTCGTCATCTTGCTCAACAGCGTTTTCTACCAATTTAGAACGCCATTTGTCGGCTTCTTCCTGCAACTCAGCACGAATAGGCGCTTTGATCCAAGATGCACCAAGGTCTTCACCCTGCCACAACCATTCTTCCATTGTTACCAAGTCAACCAAGCCTTCCAGCTCAGTTTCGGCACCAATTGGGAATGCGATTGGAACAGCGATCGCACCTGTGCGTTCTTCAACCATCTCAACACATTTAGTGAAGTCAGCGCCGATTTTGTCCATTTTGTTGACAAAAACCATACGTGGAACTTTGTAGCGGTCAGCCTGACGCCAAACTGTTTCTGTTTGTGGCTCAACACCAGCGTTGGCATCCAGAACACAAACCGCGCCATCAAGAACAGCCAAGGAACGCTCAACTTCGATTGTGAAGTCAACGTGGCCTGGGGTGTCGATGATGTTGAAACGGTGCTTCGCACTGTCTGCAGTTTCGCCGTCTTCGGTACGTTCCCAGAATGTGGTCGTCGCCGCAGACGTGATAGTGATACCGCGCTCTTGCTCTTGTTCCATGTGGTCCATTGTTGCCGCGCCGTCGTGCACTTCACCAATGTTATGCTCTTTACCTGTGTAATACAGGATGCGCTCGGAACAGGTGGTTTTACCTGCATCGATGTGCGCAATGATACCGAAGTTACGATATAGATCTAATGGATATTCGCGTGCCATTCTCTCGTGCCTTCCTTACCAGCGATAGTGGCTAAAGGCTTTGTTAGCCTCGGCCATCTTATGCGTGTCTTCGCGTTTTTTCACAGCGGAACCACGGGAATTCACGGCATCCATCAATTCTGATGCAAGACGTTCTTCCATTGTGTTTTCGTTGCGTGAACGTGCAGCTTTGATCAACCAACGGATCGCCAATGCTTGGCGCCGCTCAGGGCGAACCTCAACAGGAACCTGATAGGTTGCACCACCCACACGACGGGAACGAACCTCGACGGATGGTTGGATGTTTTCCAGCGCTTCGTGGAACACTTCCACTGGGGCACGTTTTGTTTTGTCTTCAACGCGATCAAGCGCGCCGTAAACAATGGATTCAGCTGCGGATTTTTTACCGTCCAGCATTAGGTTGTTCATGAATTTAGACAGAACATGGTCGTGAAATTTTGCGTCTGGCAGAATTTCACGTTTTTCAGCGCGGTGGCGTCTAGACATATCTCTCTACCCCTATTTCGGTTTCTTCGCGCCGTATTTCGAACGACGTTGTTTACGGTCTTTAACACCTTGGGTATCCAACACACCGCGCAGGATGTGGTAACGGACACCCGGAAGGTCTTTTACACGGCCCCCACGGATCAGAACAACAGAGTGTTCTTGCAGGTTGTGGCTTTCACCTGGGATGTAAGAGATGACCTCAAAACCATTTGTGAGGCGCACTTTGGCAACCTTACGCATAGCCGAGTTCGGCTTCTTAGGTGTTGTTGTGTAAACGCGGGTACATACACCACGTTTTTGCGGACAAGACTGCAAGTGCAATGACTTGGAGCGTTTAACTTTCGGCTGGCGCGGCTTGCGGATCAGCTGTTGGATTGTTGGCATTCGGAACTCCCGTATGACCTATTTCAAACTCGAATAGGTGCCTGATCTGTCGATCAAACACCGCGAACACGGCACCCCGCACGATTGTGAATGGGCTACCGCGGTTAAAGAACAGAGGATCGGAGATTTCTCTCGGATCATGACCGCCAATTTAGGCTAGAAACGATTCTCAAAACAAGGAACCGTGGCTCGTGCCGCGCATATACGGGGAGTCGCTCTGCCTGTCAACAGATGTGGGGGTTGGGGGGATTGGCCCATCAGCAAAATTGAACCACCCATTTTCAAATCTGGTGCGTTCATTCGAAAATAGATTCGATTCGAATAGCACGTTTTCGAAAGACCATTTTCCGCTCAAGGTTGGCCTTTGTGATATCTGTCACTCATTAGCTGCCCTTTTTCATATACAATGTAAATCAATGCCCCATTTTTCATGTGCCCCTACACGGAGTTAATGCCAAATGACTATCGAACACATTATCGTCCACGACACGCGGTTGCGTGGAACCGTTTCGCCCCAAGAAAATGCACGGCTCGTTCGAACGCACTGTGAAACAACTGATCAAATTTCTACACGCGTAAACGACCTCTGCTCTGGTGGAGGCGGAGCGGCACAATCGATGCAAGTTTCCAGCCGAATTCGGGACCGCGCCGATAGTGTCCCTGTTCCTGTTATCAGCATTCTTGCACATGGCGCGAGCATCGAAAGCGGTCCCCTCGATTGGGTAATGCAATTGGGAACAAACTGTGTGGACAAAAACAACGCAAGAGAATTTGGCCGAAGCATCAGACGTTGTGTATCAGACCGCATCAGGGTTCTGTGTTGCAATGCCGCTGGAACGGATGACGCAAAGGCAACCATGCGCGCTTTGGCTCAAGGTGCAGGCGTGCCTGTTTTCGCCTCAACAACCAACCAAAGATACGCCCGTGGTCTCGGGACCGGTGATCGCGTTTTGGGCTACTTTCGCAGGGAAGGCGAACACGGCGGATGGATCAATTTTGGCCGATGGGAAGGCGTAGTCATGCGTTTCCCACCTTCAGGCGGAGAAGGGACCGTTGCGTTTCGGGGCGACCCACTGTCATCGACACCAGCAAGCAATCCCGAAGATGATCCGTATCAAGTGGTATGCCAATAACCAACATTGAAAAAGCATACTACAAAAAAAGGGCCCCGCTACCCGCGAGGCCCTTTCCCCTACACAAAACTACTCATTACGAACGCTGTTTTACTTCGCGTTATGAACAACAATTTGTTGGAATGGAATTTCAATTCCATCCTTGTTGAACTGCTCGTAAATTTCTTGTGGCAGCGAATATTTCACATCGAAATAATGCTCGCCGTTCGTGAAGGGACGCACCAGAATATCGACCGCAGATGCGCCCAGCGCCTGAACCTCTACAAACGGTGCAGGATCGGCCAGCACGTTTTTATTCGCCTTCAAAACCTTCGCAATCGACGCTTTGGCCTTTTTGATATCCGTGCCGTAGGCCACGTTCGCAACCATATCGACACCGCGTACGGGGTGATGGGAATGGTTGGTGATTTTCGTACCCCAAATTTCGCCGTTGGGAACAATGATCTGCTGGTTATCGAACGTCACCAAATCCGTGGTGAACAAACTGATGCCCTCAACCTTGCCCCCCGTGCTGGCAACATCAACGAAATCGCCAACCTTATACGGGCGGAACAACATCAACATCACGCCAGCCGCCAGATTGGACAACGTGCCTTGCAACGCCAAGCCAATCGCCAAACCAGCCGCACCAATCAGCGCGATCAACGATGTGGTCTCTACGCCAAAACGCCCCAGAACCGCGATAACCGCAAACGCCAAAATCGCGTAACGCACCAGCGACCCGAGGAAATGAAACAACGTCTCATCCAACGCTTCATAGTTCTGACCCATCTTCACAATCAAACCCTTCACAAGGTTTGAAATCCAAAGCGCCACCAGAATAATGATAACCGCATACACCACGTTCATCGCATTGCCAGAGGCCCAAGCCCCCCAAGTTGACATCGTTTCCATAAGTATCTCCCCCAGAAATCTAGCGGGCGCCAAAACAGTGCCCTTAAACCCGATATGGGAAGGCAAATCGCAATTTCAATCCAAAAGGAGACTCTTTAAAGGCTAATCGCCCTAAAACCCGACAAACCGCGTGACGTTATCCACATCGCGGCGGCGCGATACCACGCTATTGGCCTCAAAATCTTCATCGGGCCAGCCCATCGCAACACAGGTCATAATCACCTGATCATCGGGAATGCCCGCGTGTTCGCGCACCACGGGCGATTGCATAATTCCCTGCCCGTTGATCACACACCCCAGCCCCTTGGACCACGCCGCCAGCACCAAACCATAGGTCATCGCACCAAGATCGAAATGTCCGATCGTGTCATCCACCAGCGATTTATCCAGACACACAACAAACGACACGGGCGCATCAAATTGGCGAAACCCGCGCATCACCCAATCTTGGCGCATCTCTTTGTCGTGGCGTTCAATCCCCATCGCCTCGAACAGTTGCACAGCAATTTCAATCTGGCGATCACGGTGCGGCCCCGCATAGGCCGCGTGCGCCGAAATTTCACGCACAGGTGGCACGCCTGCCAACATCCGTTCGGAATTGCCTTTGCGCACCGCTTCCAATGGCTCACCCGTCAAAACATGCAAATGCCATGGCTGCGTGTTCATCGAACTTGGCGCGCGATTTGCCAGCGCCACAACCTCCTCCAACAGCTCTTGGGCCACAGGCTTATCCAGAAACCCCCGAATGCTGCGCCGCTCGCGCATCGCTTGCTCTAATTCCATGATCCATCTCCCAAAGTGTTCGGAAATTTATGGCCACCCGCGTCTACACGGTCAACCGCCCCCGCCAAACGCCGTTGCGGCACACCCCTGTCGCAAAGTCAGCCCTTTCCAATACAGCGCATTCTGCTTTACCCTAACGGAATGATACTCGACACAACGGCACTTGATACAACAACCCGCGCAATCGCCACACGATTTGCGCTGCTGTACAGTCATGCCTCGATCTGGATCATGACCGGCGTTTTGATCATGGCCATCGCCTTCATCATCCCGCACTGGTCGACAGCGATGCCGCTGCTGATTATCGCAGGGATCGGTGGCCAAATGCTGACGGAATACAACATCCACCGCTATATTTTTCACCTGCCCCCACCGCAAAACCAACGCGCGTTTAACGCGCTGTATCTGTGCCACTACGGCCACCACGATTTCCCGACCAACCCGAAACTGTTTTTCGTGCCAATCTGGTTTATGCTGCCCGTTCTGGTCAGCGGCTTTCTGATCTACTGGGCCATTTTCGCGATCCTCGGCTTCACCAACGCCCTGCCAATGGCCGTCGCTTTCGTATTTGTCGGCCACGTCATGACCTTTCTGGGATACGAATGGTATCACATGACCGCACACCTCAATATTCGCAAATTCGCGCCCGAAGTCGCGGTCACACGCCGCCACAACATGCATCACTTCAAAGATTTTTCCAAAATGTTCCACGTCTCTTACGGCGGCCACATCATTGATCGCGCCATGGGAACTGAGATTGACCCAGAGCGCCGCGATAAACTTTCCCGCACCGAATTCATCCGAACGCTGGGCATGAAACCAGATGATCCACGCCTGATTTCTGCGCGCAATTTATACGCCGCCAAACTCGGCCTCAGTGAAAAACAACTCTTAAACGCGCAACGCTAATATTTCCAACCTTAGGAGCCAAAATGCCAATTGTGAACCGCATCGCCGACCTTGCCCCCGACATGCTGGAATGGCGTCACCACTTGCACTCCATCCCTGAACTTGGCTTTGATTTGCACAAAACATCCGCTTACGTGGCCGATAAATTGCGCAGCTTTGGCGTGGATGAATTGCACGAAGGCATCGCGCAAACGGGCATGGTCGCAATCATCAACGGCCAATCCGACGGCCCCACAATCGGCTTGCGCGCCGACATGGACGCCCTGCCAATCCTTGAAAACAGCACCGCCGATCACGCCTCAACGCACAGCGGGAAAATGCACGCTTGCGGCCACGACGGGCACACCACCATGCTGCTCGGTGCTGCAAAATACCTCGCCGAAACCCGCAACTTTTCAGGCCGCGTTGCGCTGATCTTTCAGCCCGCCGAAGAAGGCGGCGGTGGCGGCGAAGTCATGTGTGCCGAGGGCATGATGGATCGTTTCAACATTTCCCAAGTCTACGGCATCCACAACATGCCAGGCACCCCGCAAGGCACGTTCCACACCAACCAAGGCCCCCTGCTCGCTGCCGCCGATACCTTCTACATCAACATCAAAGGATCAGGCGGACACGGCGCACAACCCGAAAATACTCACGACCCGCTCATTGCGGGAACGGCCCTTGTGCAAGCCATCCAAACCATCTCATCGCGCAACCTTGGCGGGCTGGATACAGCCGTCATTTCCGTGGGCGAATTTGTCTCTGGCACCGCAAACAACATCGTCCCCGAAACCGCCTACGTCTCTGGCACGGTGCGCACCTTTGACAAAGCCGTCCAAGCCAAAATCGCCACCCGCATGGCCGCGATCTGCGAAGGCATCGCCGCCAGCTACGATGTGTCGGTCGATCTGAAATATGAATACGGCTACCCCCCAACCGTGAACGACGCCGCCAAAGCATTGATCGCCGCCGAGGTCGCCAAAACGGTCGTCGGCGAAACCCAAGTCGACGCGAACACCAAACCCATCTTCCCCGCCGAAGATTTCGCCTACATGCTAGAAGAACGCCCGGGCGCGTATCTGTTCCTCGGCCAAGGGGAAGGCGGCGCACCCGTCCACCACCCAGATTACGATTTCAACGACGATATCGCCCCCATCGGCGCGAGCTTTTTCGCAAAACTGGTGGAGACGGTTCAACCGAGGTAGCCAATCGCCAAAGGGTCTAACATGTCGGAACAAACCAAACCCAACGTCATCCTAATACTGGCCGACGACATGGGCTTTGCAGACCTTGGGATCACTGGATCGGAAATTCAAACCCCCAACATCGACGGGCTGGCGCAAGACGGCGTCATGCTCTCAGCGATGTACAATTGCGCACGCTGCTGCCCCACCCGCGCGTCCCTTTTAACGGGCCTCTACCCCCACAACGCGGGCGTCGGCCACATGGGCGCAAACCTTGGCACACCCGCCTATCAGGGATTTTTGCGCAAAGACAGCGCCACAATCGCCGAACATTTACGCGCAGACGGCTACGCCACATTGATGTCTGGAAAATGGCACGTCGCAGGCGATTTCGACAGCAATAAAATCGACAGTTGGCGCGTTGGCACACCGGAACACCCAACGCCCATGCAACGCGGCTTCGATCATTTCTATGGCATCATGGACGGCGCGGCACATTTCTTTTCGCCCCACTGCATCTTTGAAGACGAGAGCCGCGTCGATACAATCAATGATGATTTCTACTTCACCGACGCCATCACCGACAAAGCAATCGGCATGATCAAAGGCGCAGTAGCAGACGAAAAACCGTTCTTCCTCTACCTCGCACACACCGCCCCGCACTGGCCGCTTCACGCCCCACCAGAAGATATCGCAAAATACGAAAACACCTACGCCAAAGGCTGGGATCAAACCCGAACCGCCCGCCACGAAGCCATGAACGGCAAAGGCGTGTTGCAACAAAATTGGGATATTTCGCCACGCGATACAGACGTGCACGATTGGGGCGACGAAAAGAACCAAGATTGGGAAGCCAGCAAAATGGCCACCTACGCCGCGATGGTGGATCGGATGGATCAATCCATCGGCAGGCTAATTGCTTCGCTCAAACAGCTCGGCCAATTCGAAAACACGCTGATCCTATTCCTGTCGGACAACGGCGGCTGCGCCGAATTCATGGCCGAAGACGGCTGGGCGCAATTCTATCCAGATCAAACCCACGACGGCAAACAAATCACGATGGGCAACGTCACTGGCCTGCGCCCAGGGGACGCGCAAACCTTCCAAAGCTACGATAAACCGTGGGCCAATGTATCGAACGCGCCGTTCCGTCTGTTCAAACACTTCGTCCATGAGGGCGGAATTTCGACACCACTGGTCGCCCATTGGCCCGACGGGTTTCAACCCCGTTCAAACGCCCACGCCGCCTGTCACGTCGTCGATATCCTGCCAACCATTTTAGAAGTAACTGGCGCATCTTATCAAAACGAAGTCGACGATCACGAAATCCAACCAATGCAAGGCGAGTCCCTTTTGGGCCTGTTGCGCGGCAAAGATTGGGAACGCGAGCAACCGATTTTCTGGGAACACGAAGGCAACGCCGCCGTGCGATTGGGCCAATTCAAACTCGTACGCCAACACAACTTGGATTGGGAATTATACGACATGGAAGTTGATCGAACCGAACTGCATAATCTGATTGGCAAGAACCCAAAGTTAGAAGCCGAAATGGCAAAACAATACTTTGATTGGGCGGATAAAATCGGCGTAATGGATTGGGAACAAGCACTGCCAAAACTGCTGGCGGCGTGGGATATGGAAACAGTGAATGGGTGATCAAATGTCAAAGAAAGACCAAATTCGCGCTTTGCTAAAAAGCATTGAAACAGGCGATCCCGAACCCATCGCTGTGGTCAATGAGGCGAAATACATCCAGCACAATCCGCAAACCCATGAAGGCAGCGAGGGGCTCGCATCGCTGTTTGCCCGCCTGTCCAAAACCAACCCGCGCGTGAATGTCGTTCGCGCGTTTGAAGACGGTGACTATTTCTTCGGCCACACCGAATACGATTTTGCATCCCGACGCATCGGCTTCGAAGTGTTCCGTTTTGAAGACGGCCAAGCCGTTGAGCATTGGGACAACATCCAAGAACGACACGGCCCAAATCCATCGGGCCACAGCATGGTGGACGGCCCAACAGAAGCCACAGATTTTGATCGAACCGAAGAAAACCGCACGCTAATTCGCAGGTTTTTGGAAACGGTTTTGATCAAAGGTCAGCACGACGAACTGCCCGATTTCATGATGCCCAATTACGTAGAGCATAACCCCAATCTAACCGACGGAATTGCCAATCTGCGCACTGCGCTAATCGCAAAAACCGACGGCACGCGAACAATCGACTATCACCAAACCCACCGCATTCTGGCGCAGGGCAATTTCGTCCTCGCCGTGACTGAGGGCGAAAACGCAGGCGCGCATTCCGCCTTCTACGATCTCTTCCGCGTCGCAAACGGCAAGATTGCCGAACACTGGGACACCACCGAAAAAGTCGCTCCGAAAGAAGCGTGGAAGAACGACAACGGGAAGTTTTGAGTTAGCGCTATGCCCGACCTCGGGAGGCCTCGACTTCGGGTGCTTTGATTTGGCCATAACCAAAATTTTGGCAAACACTGCCAGCAACGCGAATGCCCTCCCATGGGGGAGGTCGGGCATAGCGCTATCGCGCTGGGTGAAAACTCCCTCCACAAACGCAACACATTAACCTTTTGGCGTTAACTTTTGGTGCCATACAAAGTGCCATACAGGTGCCATACGCTTTGCATACCGTTTTCATACGCTTTGCGGACAATTTCTCGCCCTCAAAATCATGGTTAACGGGCCAATCTTACCCCACCGTACGCACCCTGCCCCGGAACGCAAAAGCCCGACCAAAGGGCCGGGCTTTCGCAATTCTTAAGGCTGAGGTTTCAGCTTAGCTTGGCTGTTCTGTGCCGTCGCCGCTATCGCCAAATCCTGCGCTTAGGTCTTCACCCATCACGCCGTCATTAGCTTCGGAAACCTTAAAGCCTTCCATGTTGTCGTCCCCAACTGGGCCGAGCAATGCTGCAGCTTCTTCTGCTGCAATTCTTGCGCTTTCAACAACAACGGTATCACGATCAGCCGCGATCTTTTTGATCTGGAAGGTCGCACCGCCCGTACCCGCTGGGATCAAGCGCCCAACGATGACGTTCTCTTTCAGACCGATCAATTTATCGCGCTTACCTTGAACAGACGCTTCCGTCAGAACCCGTGTGGTTTCTTGGAAAGATGCCGCAGAGATAAACGAACGTGTTTGCAACGAAGCCTTTGTAATACCAAGAAGAATTGGTCCACCTTTGGCTGGGTCGAGACCCTTCGCCGCGGCTTTCGCATTCACTTCGTCAAACTCGGCTTTGTCCACCTGCTCACCCTTCAGAAGGGTCGTGCCGCCAGAGTGGGTGATTTCCCACTTTTGCAGCATTTGGCGAACGATCACTTCGATGTGCTTATCGTTGATCTTCACGCCTTGCAGACGGTACACGTCCTGAACTTCGTCCACCATATAGTCGGCCAACGCTTCAACACCCATGATATTCAGGATGTCATGGGGCGCTGGATTGCCGTCCATGATGTACTCGCCCTTGCGGATGAAATCACCTTCCTGAACAGGAATGTGTTTCCCCTTTGGAACCATGTATTCCACTGGTTCCGCGCCTTCTTCGGCAGCTTCGATTGAAATGCGACGTTTGTTTTTATAGTCGCGGCCAAAGCGTACGTAACCATCAATCTCAGCGATGATCGCGTGGTCTTTTGGACGACGTGCTTCAAACAATTCCGCAACCCGTGGCAGACCACCAGTAATGTCTTTCGTCTTCGCACCTTCGCGCGGAATACGAGCAACAACATCACCAGCTTTTACCTCTTGGCCGTCTTCAATGGACAAGATAGCATCAACAGAAAGCGCATAGGAAATTGGGTTGCCCAGCTCGTTACGCTCAGGATCGCCATTGGCATCCATGATGATAATTTCAGGCTTCAGATCGCTGCCTTTTGGCGCAGAACGCCAATCAGTAATGATCTTCTGGCTGATACCAGTCGCGTCATCGGTCTCGTCACGAACAGAGATGCCCGGAACCAGATCGACAGCTTTCGCAGTACCCGCTTTTTCTGCGATAATCGGCAGAGTATACGGATCCCATTCATACAGCTTGTCACCACGTGCAACTTTGTCGCCGTCTTTGACCATGATTTTGGAACCATAAGTCAATTTGTGCGACGCGCGTTCCACATCGTTTTCGTCCATGATCGCAATCTCAACGCTCCGACCCATGATGACCATTTCGCCGTCACGGTTTTTCAGAATGTTGGCATTGCGCAGCTCGACTTTACCGTCGACGCTGGCTTCTTGGAACGATTGCTGACCACCTTGCGCAATACCGCCGATGTGGAATGTCCGCATCGTCAGCTGTGTGCCAGGTTCACCGATGGATTGTGCGGCGATGATGCCCACAGCTTCGCCCGGGTTCACTTGCGTGCCCCGTGCCAAATCGCGGCCATAACATGTTGCACAAATACCGTCTTCGGCTTCACAGGTTAGCGGCGAACGGATGAACAAGGTCGGAACACCAGAGTTCTCGATCAAGTCAGCCATACGCTCGTCGATCAGCTCACCACGTGGGCAGATCACTTCTTCTGTGCCAGGCTTCAGAACGTCTTCATTGGTTACACGGCCCAGAATACGCTCGGACAAGGAAGCAACAACTTCACCGTCGTTAACCGCAGCAGATGCTGTGATGCCGTTTTCTGTTCCACAATCGATTTCGCGAACGATACAATCTTGTGCAACGTCAACCAAACGACGTGTCAGATAACCAGAGTTAGCCGTTTTCAAAGCCGTATCTGCCAGACCCTTACGAGCCCCGTGGGTGGAGTTAAAATACTCCAAAACGGTCAGACCTTCTTTAAAGTTCGAGATGATCGGCGTTTCGATGATTTCACCGTTCGGCTTAGCCATCAAACCACGCATACCACCCAGCTGCTTCATCTGTGCAGGGGAACCACGCGCGCCAGAATGCGCCATCATGTAAACCGAGTTTGGCTCCATTTCAGTACCAGCATCGTCTACTTTCATGGACGAAATTTCGCCCATCATCGCATCCGCAACCGCATCCGAACATTTCGACCAGCTGTCGACAACTTTGTTGTACTTCTCACCCTGAGTGATCAGGCCGTCGAGATACTGTTGTTCGAACTCTTTTACTTGGTCACGTGTGTCGTTCACGATGTGCCATTTGCTGTCAGGGATAACCATGTCGTCCTTACCGAACGAGATGCCAGCCTTAAACGCTTCGCGGAAACCCAAGGTCATGATCTGATCACAGAAGATCACAGATTCTTTCTGACCACAGTAGCGGTAAACGATGTCGATGACCTCGCCCACTTCTTTTTTCCGCAGCAAACGGTTGACGATGTCAAACGGCGCTTTGGTGTTCAGCGGCAGCAATGTACCCAAACGAACCCGACCAGGCGTCGTTTCGTAACGCACAAAGATAGAATTACCCTCGTCGTCAACCTGCTCCACACGGCAGTTAATTTTGGAGTGCAAATGCACGATGCCAGCGTCCAGCGCGTGGTTTACTTCCTGTGGGGAAGCAAACGTCATGCCTTGGCCTTTCATGCCTTCGCGTTCCAGCGAAATATAGTAGATGCCCAAAATCATATCCTGTGAAGGAACGATGATTGGCTTACCGTTGGCAGGCGACAGCACGTTGTTTGTCGACATCATCAGAACACGCGCTTCCAACTGGGCCTCAAGGCTCAGAGGAACGTGAACCGCCATTTGGTCACCGTCAAAGTCGGCGTTAAACGCGGAACACACCAGCGGGTGCAGCTGAATGGCTTTACCCTCGATCAGTGTGGGTTCGAACGCTTGGATGCCCAAACGGTGAAGCGTCGGCGCACGGTTCAACAGAACTGGGTGCTCGCGGATCACTTCGTCGAGAATATCCCAAACTTCTGGGCGTTCTTTTTCCACGATTTTCTTGGCTTGCTTCACAGTCGAAGACAGACCTTTGGCTTCAAGCCGTGAATAGATGAACGGCTTGAACAGCTCCAACGCCATCTTCTTAGGAAGACCACATTGATGGAGTTTGAGTTCAGGCCCCGTTACAATTACTGAACGACCAGAGAAATCGACCCGTTTACCCAAAAGGTTTTGACGGAAGCGACCTTGCTTACCTTTCAGCATGTCGGACAGTGATTTCAACGGGCGTTTGTTCGCACCCGTGATCACACGGCCACGACGGCCGTTGTCAAACAACGCATCCACAGATTCTTGCAACATCCGTTTTTCGTTACGCACGATGATATCAGGCGCACGAAGTTCGATCAGACGTTTCAAGCGGTTGTTACGGTTGATAACCCGACGATACAGATCGTTCAGATCGGACGTCGCAAAACGACCACCATCCAGTGGCACCAAGGGGCGCAATTCTGGCGGGATCACAGGGATAACTGTCAAAATCATCCACTCTGGGCGGTTGCCAGATTCTAGGAAGGATTCAACAACTTTAAGACGTTTGATGATCTTCTTTGGCTTCAATTCGCCAGTGGCTTCGGCCAGATCAGCACGCAGCTGGTCGGCTTCTGCTTCCAGATCAATGTTGGACAGCATTTCACGGATGGCTTCTGCACCAATACCCGCGTTAAACGCATCTTCGCCAAAGACGTCTTGCGCGTCCATGAACTCTTCTTCGTTCATCATCTGACCATAGTTCAGGTCCGTAAGACCCGGCTCGATCACAACGTATTGTTCAAAATACAGAACACGTTCCAGCTCGCGCAGGGTCATGTCCAGCATCAGGCCGATACGGCTTGGCAGGGATTTCAGGAACCAGATGTGCGCAACAGGTGCTGCCAATTCGATGTGGCCCATACGTTCGCGACGTACCTTTTGCAGCGTTACTTCGACACCACATTTTTCGCAGGTCACACCGCGGTATTTCATCCGCTTGTATTTGCCGCACAGACATTCGTAATCTTTGATCGGGCCAAAGATACGTGCGCAGAACAGGCCGTCCCGCTCTGGTTTGAACGTACGATAGTTGATGGTTTCTGGCTTTTTAATTTCGCCGAAAGACCATGACAAAATCCGCTCTGGCGACGCAAGTGAGATTTTGATCTCATCAAATGTGCGTGGCGCCTGGACGGGGTTGAACGGGTTGTTCGTGATTTCTTGGTTCATTTTTTGATCCTAATCTCGATTTCCAAAGGGAGTAAGGCGCGAGCGCCTTACTCTGTTTCCGCGTCCAGCAGCTCGACGTTTAAGCCAAGCGAGCGGATTTCTTTCACAAGAACATTGAACGATTCTGGAACACCAGCTTCGAAATTGTCCTCACCTTTAACGATGGCTTCATAGACCTTGGTCCGGCCTGCAACGTCATCCGATTTCACCGTCAGCATTTCCTGCAAGGTGTAAGCGGCGCCGTATGCTTCCAGTGCCCAAACTTCCATCTCACCAAAGCGTTGGCCACCGAACTGCGCCTTACCACCCAGCGGTTGCTGAGTAACCAAGGAGTACGGACCAGTGGAACGCGCGTGGATTTTATCGTCCACAAGGTGATGAAGTTTCAGCAAGTATTTGACACCGACCGTTACAGGGCGTGCAAACTGCTCGCCTGTGCGGCCATCAAATACGATGCTTTGGCCAGAAGTTTCGAAGCCAGCACGTGTCAGCGCGTCGTTCACATCCGCTTCTTTCGCACCGTCAAAGACGGGCGTCGCGATTGGAACACCACCTGTTACGTTGCCAGCGGCTTCCAAGAACTGATCGTCGTTCATGTCGGCCACAACTTCGTTGTACAAGTCTTCGCCATACGCAGTTTTCATCGCGTCTTTGACAGGGGACATGTCACCTGTGCGACGGTAATCGCGCAAGCTTTCGGAAATGGTCTGGCCCAAGCCGCGTGCGGCCCAACCCATGTGCGTTTCCAAAATTTGGCCCACGTTCATACGTGACGGAACACCAAGCGGGTTCAGACAGAAATCAACGGGCGTACCATCCGCGAGGAACGGCATGTCTTCGACAGGAACAACGCGCGAAATAACGCCTTTGTTGCCGTGACGACCAGCCATTTTATCACCTGGTTGCAGCTTACGCTTCACCGCGATGAACACTTTGACCATCTTCATCACACCTGGGGGCAGATCGTCGCCGCGGCGCACTTTTTCTACCTTGTCTTCAAAGCGCGCTTCCAAAGCTTTTTTCTGCACTTCGTATTGTGCATTCAAAGCTTCGATTTCGGCCGCATCTTTGTCGTCACCCAGTGCCAACTGCCACCACTGTCCACGCGACAGCATGTCCAGCAATTCTGCATCAATAGTCGAGCCAGCTTTAACGCCTTTTGGACCTTTGACAGCAACATTACCTTCGAGCAAACCACGCAAACGCGCGTAGATGTTGCGATCAAGAATGACCATCTCATCGTCGCGGTCACGGCTCAAACGCTCTACTTCTTCGCGTTCGATTTGCAGCGCACGTTCGTCTTTTTCAACGCCGTGGCGGTTGAACACACGAACTTCGACAACAGTACCGTAATCCCCCGGTGGCAGACGCAAGGATGTGTCACGCACATCGGATGCTTTCTCACCAAAGATGGCGCGCAACAACTTCTCTTCAGGAGTCATCGGGCTTTCGCCTTTTGGTGTGATCTTACCAACCAGAATATCCGCAGGGCCAACTTCCGCACCGATGTAAACGATACCAGCCTCATCGAGGTTGCGCAGCGCTTCTTCACCGACGTTTGGAATGTCGCGAGTGATTTCTTCTGGACCCAGTTTCGTATCACGGGCCGCCACTTCGAATTCTTCGATGTGGACAGATGTGAACACGTCTTCTTTCACGATCCGTTCAGAAATCAGGATGGAGTCTTCGTAGTTGTAGCCATTCCAAGGCATAAACGCGACGAGGATGTTTTTACCCAAAGCCAATTCACCAAGATCGGTGGACGGGCCATCAGCAACAACTTCGCCTTTGGACACAGTATCACCAACTTTCACCAATGGGCGTTGGTTGATACATGTGTTTTGGTTTGAACGCTGGAACTTACGCAAACGATAAATGTCTACACCTGGATCACCAGGTTCCAGATCAGCCGTCGCACGCACAACAATCCGCATCGCGTCAACTTGGTCGATGATACCCGCACGACGTGCAGTGATCGCAGCGCCGGAATCCCGGGCAACAACTTCTTCGATCCCTGTACCAACGTATGGCGCTTCTGCGCGCAACAATGGAACAGCCTGACGTTGCATGTTCGAACCCATCAATGCGCGGTTGGCGTCATCGTTTTCAAGGAATGGGATCAAAGACGCAGCAACGGACACCAACTGTTTTGGTGAAACGTCGATGTAATCGATGTTTTCAGGAGCCGTCAGCAGATATTCACCCGCCTGACGCGAAGAGGCCAAATCGTTGACGAATTTGTTGTTCTCATCCAACTGGGCATTGGCCTGCGCAACTGTATAGCGCATTTCTTCGGTCGCAGACATGTACTGAACTTCGTCGGTCACAACACTATCCGTCACTTTACGGTAAGGTGTTTCGATAAAGCCGTATTTGTTCACACGTGCAAAGGATGCAAGGGAGTTGATCAGACCAATATTCGGACCCTCAGGCGTTTCAATCGGACACATCCGACCGTAGTGCGTTGGGTGAACATCGCGAACCTCAAAGCCAGCACGCTCGCGGGTCAAACCGCCAGGTCCAAGCGCTGAAAGGCGACGCTTGTGCGTAACCTCAGACAGCGGGTTGGTTTGGTCCATGAACTGCGACAGTTGGCTAGAGCCGAAGAATTCACGAACGGCAGCTGCCGCAGGTTTCGCATTGATCAGGTCTTGTGGCATGATCGTGTCGATCTCAACGGAGGACATCCGCTCTTTGATCGCACGTTCCATGCGCAACAGGCCAACACGGTATTGGTTTTCCATCAGCTCGCCAACAGAACGCACACGACGGTTGCCAAGGTGGTCAATGTCGTCCACGTCGCCTTTGCCGTCACGCAGATCAACCAACGCCTTAATTACCGCGATGATATCTTCTTTGCGCAATGTGCGCTGCGTGTCTTCTGCATCAAGTTGCAGACGCATGTTCATTTTCACACGACCAACAGCAGACAAGTCATACCGTTCGCCATCAAAGAACAACGTGTCAAACAACGCGGAGGCTGCTTCTACGGTTGGTGGCTCGCCCGGGCGCATAACGCGGTAGATATCCATCAACGCTGTGTCGCGGTGGTGGTTTTTGTCCACTGCCATCGTTGTGCGGATGTAAGGGCCGACGTTTACGTTGTCGATGTCGAGCGTAGGGATGTCAGTGACACCATTTTCCATCAACAACGGGATTGTGCCGCCGTTAACTTCGCCTTCTTTGTCGTACTCAAACGTCAGCTCATCGCCCGCTTCAACCCAGATCTCGCCGGTTTCTTCGTTGATGATGTCTTTGGATGCGAAACGACCAGCCAATGCTTCGAACGGAACCAAAATCTCGGTGACTTTGCCGTCGTCTTTCAGCTTCTTGACTGTGCGTGGCGTAACTTTCTTGCCAGCTTCTGCAATCACTTCGCCAGATTTGGCGTCGATCACATCGGTTGTTGGCTTCGTGCCACGGATACGATCAGGGAAGAATTTGGTTGCCCAACCGTTCTTCTTCTTGATCATCCGATAGTTCACGGTGTCGTAATACGCGTCACAAATGCCTTCTTGATCCAAGCCCAGCGCATAAAGCAGGGTTGTCACTGGCAACTTACGACGACGGTCAATACGTGCAAAAACTACGTCTTTGGCATCGAATTCGAAATCCAACCATGACCCACGGTATGGGATGATGCGCGATGCGAACAACAACTTACCAGAAGAGTGCGTTTTCCCTTTGTCGTGGTCAAAGAACACGCCAGGGGAACGGTGCATCTGGGAAACGATAACACGCTCTGTGCCGTTCACAACGAATGTACCGTTGTGCGTCATCAGTGGCATGTCGCCCATGAATACGTCTTGCTCTTTGATGTCCTTAACGGACTTCGCGCCTGTATCTTCGTCGATATCAAACACGATCAAACGCAATGTCACTTTCAGCGGCGCACTGTAGGTCATGTCGCGCTGTTGGCATTCTTCAACGTCATACTTCGGACGCTCCAGCTCGTATTTTACGAACTCAAGAATAGCAGTTTCATTGAAATCTTTGATCGGGAACACCGATTGGAAAACACCTTGGATGCCTTCGCCGTCTGTGTGTTCTGCCTGATCGCCTGAACGCAAGAAAAGATCATAAGAGCTTTTCTGTACTTCGATCAAATTCGGCATATCCAATACTTCGCGGATTTTGCCGTAATATTTGCGGATGCGTTTGAAGCCGGAATGGGTTTGAGCCATGCGCGTCGTCACCTTTTATATTATGTCCACCTATCACAGCCGTTGGGCAGCGGTTGATCGGGCCAACTAACAGATTTGGGGACTCAATTCTTGCAAAAGGACCCAACCTCTCGCACCCGAGCCATTCCCGCGTCTTTCAAGATACCCCATCAGGGGTGCCTAGAAAGAGGCGTGCCTTTAAGACGTTTACGGCTGGACCCACAACCTGTGGATCCAGCCAAATTAGTGTTTCAGGCAAACCGAAGTTTGCGCCAAAAACTAAAACCCAATTACTTGAGTTCAACCTCAGCGCCAGCTTCTTCAAGCTTCTTCTTGATTTCTTCAGCTTCAGTCTTGTTACAGCCTTCTTTAACGGCTTTGCCACCAGCTTCTACAAGGTCTTTAGCTTCTTTGAGGCCCAGGCCAGTGATGGCGCGAACTTCTTTGATGACGTTGATTTTCTTGTCGCCAGCGGCTTTCAAGATTACGTCGAACTCATCTTTTTCTTCAGCAGCTGGACCAGCGTCCGCGCCACCAGCAACCATTACAGCGCCACCAGCAGCAGGCTCGATGCCATACTCGTCTTTCAGAATAGTTTTCAGTTCTTGTGCTTCCAGCAGTGTCAATCCAACGATGCTTTCAGCGAGTGCTTTGATATCAGCCATTTGATATTTCCGTTTCCGTAGTTGTGTGTTTGTCCGGTGTGATGTTGTTTTTCACGCTCCGGTCGACAATTGCAGTTGTTATTATGCAGCCTCTGCTTTTTCTTCAACGGTCGAAATAATCGACGCGATGTTAGAAGCAGGCGCGCCAATCGCACCAGCGATGTTGGAAGCAGGTGCACCAATGCAACCAACGATAGAAGCAATAAGCTCCTCGCGGGATGGCATTGCCGCAACGGCCTTAACACCGGCGACGTCGAGAAGGTTATCCCCCATTGATCCACCAAGGATAACGAGCTTTTCGTTATCTTTAGCAAAGTCCTGTGTGGCTTTCGCCGCAGCAACTGGATCTTCGGAATATGCAAAAACGGTCATACCTGTCAGCAGGTCTTTAACGCCTTCACATGGAGTGCCCTCAAGAGCGATTTTGGCGAGCTTGTTTTTGGTTACACGTACAGAACCACCGACATTGCGCATACGCGCACGGTAATCCTGCATTTCTGCAACTGTTAGACCGACATAGTGAGATACGACCACTACACCAGAGTCCGTGAAGATTTGACCGAGTTCTTCGACCACTGCTTCTTTTTGGGCTCTATCCACAGTATTGCTCCAAATTATGGAAGGCTTTCACCCTCCGGCTCGTTTTTACCAGTTTCACCGAAGCAGAACTGGCACTTAGGGTCCTAATTACGGTCCCCTCCCAAACCGCCCGAGGCTTTCACCACATGGCATTTTGTTCAGATACCGTCTCAGGCAAGAAATTAAGTGGGAAACCCACACTCACCGTCTTGGACGACGCAGAAAAAGCGCACGACGAATCGCACGCTTTTATTGCTATGGGCTACATAGGCTGTGGGTGGGGGAATGCCAAGGGCTATTGATGAACACTTGCTTAATTTCAAGGTTATCCGAACAATTCCAAAGATCAAACAAAAAAAGGCCCCGATGTTTCCATCGAGGCCTTTTCAAATTCTTGCGGTGAAAGGCTTAGCTTTCCAGCGTGCCTGCTACATCAACAGATACGCCTGGGCCCATAGTGGAGCTGATGACGATCTTTTTCATGTAGGAACCTTTGGAGCCTGTTGGCTTGGCTTTTTGAACGGCAGTCACGAATGCCTTCACGTTCTCTGCCAGATGCGCCTCGCTAAAGGATGCTTTGCCAACACCAGCGTGTACAACGCCAGCTTTTTCCACTTTGAACTGCACTTCACCACCTTTGGCGGCTTCAACAGCGGCTTTAACATCCATCGTTACCGTGCCCACTTTTGGGTTTGGCATCAGGTTGCGTGGGCCAAGCACTTTACCAAGACGACCAACGATTGGCATCATGTCAGGTGTCGCGATGCAGCGATCAAATTCGATCTTGCCGCCTTGCACAATTTCCATCAAGTCTTCTGCGCCAACAATGTCTGCACCAGCGGCTTGGGCTTCTTCAGCCTTTGGGCCACGTGCAAATACTGCAACACGAACGTTTTTACCTGTGCCATTTGGCAGGGATACAACACCACGAACCATTTGGTCCGCGTGACGTGGATCAACACCAAGGTTCAGCGCGATTTCAACAGTCTCGTCGAATTTCGCGTTTGCGTTGCCCTTAACCAATGCAACAGCGTCTGCGATTGAAAGGTTTTCTTTGCCTGCGAATGCTTCGCGTGCGGCAGTTGTTCTTTTACCAAACTTAGCCATTACTTCACCTCGATGCCCATAGAACGGGCAGAACCCAGAATGATCAACATTGCAGCGTCGATATCGTTAGCGTTCAGATCTTTCATCTTCGCTTCAGCGATTTCTTTCACCTGCTTGGATGTCACGGAACCAACAATTTCACGACCTGGCAATTTTGCGCCAGATTTCAACTTTGCAGCTTTCTTCAACATGTAAGACGCGGGTGGCGTCTTGATTTCCATAGTGAAGGATTTGTCCACGTAATACGTGATGATCGTTGGACACGGCGCACCTGGATCGAGTTCCTGTGTTTTAGCGTTGAACGCCTTACAGAATTCCATGATGTTGATACCGCGTTGACCCAACGCAGGGCCCACAGGTGGGGATGGGTTGGCAGCGCCTGCAGGAACCTGCAGTTTCATAGTGCCAGCTATCTTTTTAGCCATTGGCTTTCCTTTTCCAATGCCACCCACACGCGAGGGATGGCGGTTTTATGGTGTGGTCTGGTCCGCAACACGCGCGCTGCTCGCCTCCCACAAGAGATGCCGCACAGGGGCGACATCGGGGGCGTATAGGGGGGATGGATGTGGAAAGCAAGGGGGATGGGCGCGTAAGTGAATGGCAATTTTGCGGACAAATTTGCCCTTTGACGTCGCGAGAAAACTCCAATCGCAGCACAATTTCAAATCGCACGAATCTAAAGATGAATGCTCGATGGCAATGCCAGAACCAAACTGGCGCTTCTGCTCAAGAGGAAACCGATATTTCCAAGGCTGGGAAAAGTTGCGTTACGTTTGCTTTGCGCTTTTTTGTTGGATTAGCCAAAAGTATTTCATGCACAGCACCCTGCAATCGCAAAGATATTACCGAAAATTGCAGTGCCTGAAGGAGAATTCACGATGACCAAAGACGATTCCAAAAACGAAGCACTGATGCCGTATCAACTCCCTTTTCCAAAGGACGCGCTAGAGGAAATCGTTGTTGCGAATGCGATCCCAGAGGACGAACGGATCTGGGTTCCACAAGCCGAGAATGTCTGTTTCCGACCACTTTGCCTGAATCGATCACAGGGATATTGGGTAAACCTGCTGCGCGTTCGCAAATCTGGTGTGCTCTCGCGGCATCGCCATCCTCAACCCGTGCATGGCTTTGTCTTAAAGGGGCGCTGGCACTACTTAGAGCATGATTGGACCGCTGCCGAAGGTGGCTACGTTTTTGAACCTCCCGGCGAAACCCATACTCTGGTCGTTCCTGAAGACGTTGAAGAAATGATCACGCTTTTTCAGGTCAATGGCGTCATGTGTTATGTCGATCCCTGGGGAAAAGTGACTGGTTATGAAGATGTCTTCACTAAAATTGACCTATGCAGAAAGCACTATACAGAGGTCGGGCTGGGGGAAGGCTTTGTTGATCAATTCATTCGCTGAGTAAAGTCGGCGCGTTTGATTGCCCACAGAGGTTCATTTACTTGCCAAAGAATTGTAGCAAGATTTAGAATATCGACTCTATAAAATTTAGATTTTTGAGCGATGGCAAAGCGAAACCTGCAGAGCGGCATAAACATAATGGCCGAAGGTCCGCTTTGGGAGGCTCCGCCGCGTAAACATGGCATCAACCTCACCAACAACCCGCATTAAACGCTGTCGGGACGCCACCTTCGATGCACCCAAAACCATTGCTCTGGCGTTGCTCGTATTCGCGTGCCCAAGTTGTCGTTCACCGCTTGCATCATCACCAATGGCTCGTCGTGCGCGATCGGGGCCTCTAGCACTAACTCAAAACTTAACCCGTCTGGTTGGCGAATGCCGAAATAAGGGATGAGGACCGCGTTAAAGCGGATTGCCAGCTCGGCCACGGACAAAGACGTGCGCGCAGGCTGGCCCATGAAATCCAGCACAGGCGCTCCAAAGACATGCAAATCATGCAGCATGACCATTTGGCCACCTGCCTTTAGGTGGCGCACAAACCCTGCTGTGCCACGGCGACCTTGGGGGAAAGCAGGCCCGCCCAGATCATGCATATTGCGCACGTAATGTTCGTTGAAATGGGGGTTCGAAAGGTTGCGATACAAACATCCAACGTCATATCCACGCGTAACCAACGCAGCCCGTGTTGCCTCAAAATTGCCGAAATGGCTGCCAGCAAGAATGACAGGACGACCCTCTGCTTTGGCTGCGGCAATGGCCGCTACGCCTTCGCCAGTTATTGGATGATCTTTCATCCGCTCAAGCAATTCGCGGCCTGAATAATTTTCAATAAACGACCGTCCGGCATTGTTCAGGCAGGCCGTCGCTAGGGATTTACGGGTTTTCAAATCCATATCAGGAAAGATATGCGCCAAATGTTCTATCGCGCGACGACGATACCCAACAATCGGGCCAATAACATAAGCCATGATTGCGCCAAAAAGACGTACACGCATATTATACGGCAACGCCAACGCGGCCCTAATCATACAGCCGTGAATAATGGCATTGGATAAGTAGTGTTCTGCCCTTTTTATCCAAGGATCGCCATTGTCAGGTGTTGGTTTCATGTTCGCCTTTTGGCCAAAGTAAGTGCTAACTTTGGTAAATACCCCCGTTTCAAACACCCCACGATGAACACATGTCCGTCGTCAGGGTTTCAGAAATAAATAGGGCCTTAAACAAAGACAGAGCGTATTTCATCTGGAAGATTCGTGATGTAGTGCCTTCCAAACTTGCCTTATTTTGTGCCGCGAATGCTCTTTGACGTCAATCGAATTAAGCTAGACCTGACGTTTGGTATTTGATCGCCGTTCTACGTTACAACAACTTCGGAAACTCTGCCCCATCCAACGGATCGCCGTGCTGCAATGTCACGTTTGGAAACGGCGGCGAAGTTACGATCCCGTCGCGCCGTGCGAATGTCGCATCATCCCCAACCAGCCGCAGGGAAAACGCGCGGCGTTGCGCTATGCTAGAGGTATTCGCGGGCGCTCCGTGGATGGTTCGGTAATCAAACGCCAGCGCATCGCCCGGCGACAGCGCCCAGCCCAGAATATCGTAATCGTCGCGGGCTGCATCAATATCGGGCAATTCCTCCAGCCCGTCATTTTCGTTCAACGCCGTGCCGTCAAAGCGTTGCGGGCGATAAAACTTGCCCCATTCATGCGAGCCCGCCACAAACTCCAACGTGCGGTCACGCGGAATTTCATCGAGCGGAATCCAGATGCTAACGGTTTGGGAGGCGTCCAAACAGTAATACGGCAAATCCTGATGCCACGGGGTCGGCGTGCCTGCTTTGGGTGTTTTCACCAAGACGTGTTCGTGAAACAACCGCGCGCCTTTGCTGCCCATCAACTCTGCACCTACTTCCGCTGCGGGGGAATTGAAGATGAAATCCTCGTACTGATCAATGCGCGCCCAGTTGCAATAATCTACAAAGAACCGCCCACCGCCCTCGGTTTCATAGTTCCGCGCGTTTGGTGCAGGATCGGCCATATTTGCAGCCACACCCGCGCGCAGCACATCGACCCAATCAGCGAACACGCCTTTTAGCAGGGTCGCGCCTTGCGTCTGAAATTCTTTGATTGTGTCGTCTGACAAATGTTTGCCCATAGCAGCCCCCAAAAGAAAAACCGCAAAAGGCGCGGCCCCTTGCGGTTTATTTTGCCAGTCGTTTGCGAAAAGTCAAAGGCTTAGGTTTGTTTGGAAACCTGCGTGTATTCCAGATCGACCGGCGTTGCGCGGCCAAAGATGGATACGGTCACTTTCAAACGGGCGTTCTCTTCGTCCACGTCTTCGACCATGCCAGTGAAGCCCTCGAATGGGCCGTCTGTTACGTTCACGTTTTCACCGATTTCGAATGTGATCAATGTGCGTGGACGTTCCGCGCCTTCTTCAACTTGGTTCAGAATGCTTGCAACTTCGCGGTCGCGCATTGGGCTTGGTTTGCCGGGCTGGCCAAGGAAACCTGTGACGCGATTGATGTTGTTTACAAGGTGATAGCCCTTCTCGGACATCTCCATTTGGATCAACACATAGCCTGGCATAAAGCGACGCTCGGTCGGGACTTTTTTGCCGCGACGCACTTCGATCACTTCTTCGGTCGGGACCAAAACCTGAGCGATTTCATCCTCTAGACCTTCTTGCGTAACTGCTTCTCTGATCGCTTCGGCAATCTTTTTCTCAAAGTTTGAGAGCACAGAAACCGAATACCAACGTAACGCCATCTTGACCGACACCTTTGCCAACAGCGAGCCATGCTCGCCTAAAATTCATTTGTTACAGATGCTTACACATCCAAAACCCGATAAGAAAAAGGCGCACAATCCGAATCTAGTGCGCCGTTCTATGTGGGATGGGGCCGAATACCGCGCGGAGCAGCTGATTTCAAGCTTAGAATGCCAGAATTGTCGACAGGAGAAGCTGAATCAATTGATCCATGCCAAAGAAGAACAGCGCAAACACAAACGCCATGATAAAGACCATGACCGTTGTGATCATCGTTTCACGGCGTGTCGGCCAAACGATCTTAGCGACCTCAGCGCGAACCTGTTGCATGAACTGCAGTGGATTTGTAACAGCCATGATCGGCTCCTGTAGCTATTTTCAAAGGTTCAGATACGCCTTTGCGTTGCATAAGACAAGGGGTGCGCGCGCGCTCAATCAACACTTTGAAGTGTTGGATTTGTGAAAGCCCAAAAACGTATGGCAAAAGGGCTGCAAAGTGTATGCAAAGCGTATGGCATGTGTATGGCACTTTGTATGGCACCCGTTTCGCAGACCAAAGGTTAACGCGGCTGTTTTACGATTAAAATAAATTCACCGCTGCCTCGGGATCAAGCCATGCCGCGACCCAATACTTCTGCCTCGTATCCCTTCAAACTGAACCGTGCGGCGGGGCCGTAGGCGGTTGGTTGGTCGGCGAGTTCTGGGAACAGCGACAAGATTTCATCCCGCGCGTCTTGGCTAACGGCGTCCATCGCTTGTTCGCCGGGATGAAAGCTCTCGGACAGGGCGCCGTTGGCGTGGATCACTTGATGGGTTTCAAACAGGATGTGGAAATATTCAACCGTTTCCAGTTTTGCGCGGTACACGCCATCCCAGCTGAGCAGGTGTTTGGCGGGAACCAAAACTTCGGGCTCGCCAAACAGCAATTCTGCCACCGAGCCTGCGACCAACATGCGGTGTTGTGGGCTGACGGTTAGATCGGAGTGGTTGCCAAGAACGCCTTTTGCGATTGTGATCGGTGCGAAATCGCCCGTAGCTGGAACTGTCCGCGAGCCGATCCATTTTATTTGTTGCAACCCGTGATCGAGGCTGAGGATCTGATCACCCTCGGACAAGTCCTCGATCAAGACTTCCCCTGAATGGGTCAGGATTTTTGTGCCGCGCGCAAAACAAATAATGTTCTCGATCTCGGAGAAATCAACACGGGTGCCGTCGAGCAAAAACGCAAAACCCGTAAGCCCGCCGTTTGCATCATCGTCATCGGTGATGACCAATGTACCCGTGTCGAGCAGGCCGTTGAAATTGAGCGTGTCGCCGTTTGTTTCGCCGCCTTCACCGCCAACAATGGTGATGTTGCCAGTGCCCGCGTCGGTCTGGTTGATGTTGAACGTGTCGTCGCCGTCTCCACCCGTAGCGACATCGCCGTCGCCAACCGTAATCGTGTCGTCCCCGGTGCCGCCCGACAGTGTGTCGTTGCCGTCACCACCTGCAAGCGTGTCATTCCCTGCGCCACCGATTAGAACATCTGCGCCAGTGCCACCCGTGATACTATCGTTGCCATCACCGCCATCAATGGACAGGTCCGTCGTGGACAATGCGCCATCAACGGTGTCGTCTTGATCCGTAAGAATGAGGGCTTCGATATCGCTGAAGGAGGCGTCAGTTCCAGTGCCATCAATCGTGCCTGTTTCGCTCGCCGTGAAGGTAACATCAACGCCAGAGGTGAGGCTCGACATATCAATCGTATCTGTGTCTGTACCGCCTGATCCCCCGTCAATGCTGTCGGTGCCGCCACCATCTTGCAGAACAAACGTGTCTGCATCATCGCCACCAAACAGCGTGTCGTCGCCGCCACCACCGTTGATTGTGTCGCTGCCCGTGCCGCCATACAGCTCGTCGGCCGCCGCGCCGCCAGTGATGGTGTCATCGCCAGCGCCTGCGAAAACGGTCATTGAATCAGTGGCAAGCGCGCCGTTGATCGTGTCCGCCTGCCCTGTCAAAACAAAGCTTTCGATTTCAGAAAAATTAACCGTGTCAGCGCCGCTGGTTACTGTGCCTGTTTCGCCACCAGTGAAATCCACGCTGATACCGCTGGTCACTGCGGATGCGTCGATTACATCGTTATCTGTACCGCCTTCGCCGCCTTCAATCGTGTCGTTGCCAAAGCCGTCTTGGTACAAAAATGTGTCCGCATCATCGCCGCCAAACAAGGTATCATCGCCACCGCGACCATCCAGCGTATTGGCGCCAGCACCGCCGTAAAAGATGTTGGTGAAATCTACACCTTGGGCGTTAAATCCTGTCAGAGTATCGCCAAAATCGGACCCAATGAGGCCGTCAATTCCAGCGATTGTGTCGCCAGTCGCGTGCCCCCCCGAAGTCGCGTTAGACGTAAGGTTTACGGAAACACCCGCATCAGAATTGGAATAATCTGCGAAATCCATGCCAGCGCCGCCAGCCAAAGAGTCCGCGCCTGCGCCGCCTTCAAGTGTATCGTCGCCAGTGCCCCCGATAAGCGTATCGTTACCAGTGCCGCCAATCAGGCTGTCGTCGCCTGCACCGCCATCAATAGACATAGACGTAGTCGAGGCTGAGCCATCAACCGTGTCGTTTTGGTCGGTCAAAATCAGGTTTTCAATTTCGCTGAACGTGGCATCTGTATCAAAGCCATCCACGGTGCCTGCTTCATCGCCTGTGAACAAAACCGTGACACCCGATGTTAGCGCCGAGGCGTCGATTGTATCGCTGTCTGTGCCACCTTCGCCGCCAACAATGCTGTCATCGCCAAGGCCATCGCCCATCTGGAATGTGTCTGCATCATCACCGCCGAACAGCGTGTCATCATCTTCGGACGCATTGATGGTATCGTCGCCTGTGCCACCATAAACCGTGTCGCTTTCGACACCACTGTCGATGCTGTCATCACCTGCGCCCGCATCAACGATGTCTTCGTTGCCGCCAAGTGGGATCGCCACAAATTCAACGTCGGTAATATAAACCGCCTGCGTACCCGTTCCGCCCTGATCGTAATCAACAACGAAATACGCAACAGGGCCAGGAATGGTAATTAAAACGGACCCGTCCAGATCCGATTCAGAGTTGGCGTTATCCCCGCCCGTAATGGTGTTTCCGACGACGGTTTCATCACCACCTACGGTGAATTGGACCTCGATTTCATTGCCATCAGCATCATAGGCACGAACGGTGATCACATCGCGAAACGCGCCTGTGGCACTGTCGATATCATTGATGCGAAACTGCACATCTCTGACTTCTTCGCTGTAGCCAGACCCCGTTACAGATGAAAAATCCACCCGCATGGTAGACGTGTCGCCGCTTGGCCCGTTCCCGTACAACAGCAAAGAAGAGTTTGGATCAAAGCCTTCGCCTGCGCCAACGTATTGGGTTTGGGACGATTCAACGCTCCATTCCGTGCCCGCGCCATCGTCGGTAAAGCTAACATCTACTTGGATGCCGCCGGTGTCTTGGGAAACGCCGCCAAACAGGTCGGTTTCATCCGCCCCTTCGGCATCCCAGTTTAGATCCAGATCAACGCCTGTGACATTTATACTATCAAGGCCATCGACCTCTTCGCCCTGTGGATCACCCGTGTAACTATCGTCGATGACATCATCATTGTCAGTGCCGTCAACCGTGCCATCAGGGTTATCGGCAACATAATCATCGTAGCTAAAGGTTGCGTCTGCCGCGTCTGGATCATCGTTAAATGTAACTGTGCGGTACACATGGCCAGGAACAAGTGGCAGTTCAGAAACCGTATAATAGCCGCTCGCACCGCCATTTTCGACGTGAAACGTAACTATTTGAAACGTCTCGCCTGTGGTCACGTCTAATAGTGTCCAACTTTCTTCGGCGCTGACAGCTTCACCAGAAGAGGTGTTGCCGTTGATCGTTATCGAAACGGTCGCGTCCTCGCCCGAGGTGTTGTCTTCAAGCGTTTCACCAAGCGTCCCTGACCCGCTGTCAGATATAATGGCATTGGTTTCAGAATTTGCAGGCCCTGAATAGGTAATCTCCCCGCCCACCGTTTGTGAAAACGTGAAAAAGGGATCGAAATCGTATACTCCGACTGTAAAATCAGTCATAATCTATACCTACCGCCTGTGAGAGCTTTGCGCTCTTCTTGAGATGTCCTCGTGAAACATCATGTTAAATATTTAGGCGGCAAATGTGGCGAAACGGGGGCAAATGTGGCGCTGGTGCCCCATTGCAGCAGGCAAATTAGTGCTTTGGGTGCAACAAACCTGACCAATTAACGTAAACGGAAAGCGATATTTTCGGCGGCGGCAAAAAAACCACCGATCAACTGGGGCACCTTTGGATCACTCTGTTAGGCAGGCTTGCCGCCTTAATTACCCCCCTTTTCAGCGCAGGCGGTTCGTGTGAATGTTGCCAAAACCTTATTCGGAGCAGGCCCTTGCACGTGCTGACCATTCTCGATCATCCTGATCCATCCTCTTTTAGCGGCGCGGTCGCAAAGAAGTTTAATGCAGGCGCATTGGCGGCGGGGCACACGGTGGAATTGGCTGATTTGCACCTTGAAGGGTTTGATCCGCGCTGGAGCATGGCAGACATAAACGGAGAGGCAGATGGTGCCATCCCTGCGGATATTTTGGCTGAACAAGCCCGAATTGCCCGCGCAGATGCGGTCTGTTTTGTGTTTCCGCTGTTCTGGTGGGGCATGCCTGCAATGACCAAAGGCTGGGTCGATCGCGTCTGGTCTTGGGGCTGGGCCTATGACCAATTGGATGATCCAGATTGTTCGTTGCAACGCCCCCGCACAGGCGTTTTGCTGATCCCCGCTGGTGCCCGTTCAGACGAAATGGAAGAAAGAGGCTACGCGGCGGCGATTGAAACAAGTTGGATCGACGGCACATTCGGATATTTCGGATTTGTGCAGCGACATTTGCACCTTTTGAACGGGTCAACAGGATCGGCTGAACGGCGCGAAGGTTTGTTGAAAGACGCTTACGCGGCGGGGTATGATTTACGAAGCCCGGCTGACGGCGAACCCAAAAATCAGGCGTCCGCGCCGCCGTCATAAACAGGGCCGTTTGGGCTAAGCCGAACCCCCGCGCGCAACCGCGTGTAGGGGATGGTTTCGATCCGACACGGATTTGCACCCGGCGATTCTGAAAAAATAACTTCCTGCGCAATCGGCTCGTAATCGGCCAGAAAATGGATCGCACTTTTCACCGCCACCACTTTGAAATCCTCGGGGTTGGCCCCGATGTGCCGCAGGATCGCCTGGTCCGCATTTTGCGCACGGTTTGAGCCCACCACAATCGTCACATCCGCCGCGCCTTGGCGCACACGCAATCGCGCGCAGGGGCCAAGATTGGCCGTCATCCCCCCAAACATCGGCCCCGTGCACAGAAATTTTCCATCACTTAGCTGTTCAACGCTGGCACGCACAGAAATCGCGGGCCCACCGCTTTCAGGGAATTGTCCACCGATCTGCGCGTCAATCATCGCGCCAACACCCGCTTTATGGGCCTGCGCGGCGGTTTTTGCATCCCAAATCATGCCGATCACACCATGGGTATTGTCATTCAACATCGCCGCCAAAAGGCCCGTTGCATCGCCGGGCGCACCCGCACCTGGGTTGTCTTGGGGATCGGCCAAAATGACGGGTTTCGCGCCGTTCACCTCCATCGCGCGGCGCACGGCGGCGGGGGCAGCAGTTAGCCCCGTGTCAAAGTCATCTTCGGCGTTTTGAAGGGCAGCAAGCATCGCATCAGCGGCGGCGTCAACCGCCGCTTGATCGGTTCCGCAGGCGTAAACCGACGTGCCACAATTGTAGATATCCGCTGGCGGAAATCCGAAGGCAAAGTCGATGGACGACACGCCGTCTAACGCCGCCAAACCATCCAAACTGGCGTAAAGGCGCCCCCCCGGTTCACGCCGTGTCGATTGCGCGGTGATCGGGATGATGTAATCCAACTGGCGAAACGCGGTGCAAAACGGTTTGCCATGCTTCAACAATTCCATCAACAAATGCGCCGCCCGCGCCCCCGTCGCGGCCATGTCGATGTGGGGATAGGTGCGATACATGGTCATGCAGGATGCAAGTTCAGAAAATTCGGGCGACAGGTTTCCGTGCAGATCAAGGCTGACAGCGATGGGCAAATCGGGGCCAACAACGGCGCGAACACGGCGTAGAATTTCCGCCTCGCCGTCCTCAAAATCGTCCGTCACCATCGCGCCGTGCAGATCCAGATAGACCGCATCTATTTCGCCAGCATCGGCCAATCGTTCGCACAGGGTTGCGGTGATTTGATCAAACGCTTGGGTCGATACCAACCCGCCCGGTTCTGCTGCTGCGTATAAAAGCGGCACCAATTCCATGCCATTGGCCGCGCCCACAAACCCACCGAGCGGGACATTTAGACCACGGGCTTGTTCGATGGCTTTTGCCCCCTCTGCGTAGGGTGGCCATGCGCCCGGCGTTTGAAAATTGGGCCATTCCGTTGGAAATGGCGCAAAGGTATTTGTTTCATGCTGAAACCCAGCAACCGCAACGCGTGGCATCGATTAACCCCCGAAAAGTTCGAATTTTCATCATCGTGGCGAGCCTTTTAAGCGCCGTCAAGCATCGTGTTTTTGGCGTGGACGGCGTGACAAAACACACCGAAATCAGCCTGTGGGAAAATAATAAAAAGTTGACTCGAAGTGGCTGTTTGATCTTAACTTTAACAAAGGCGCCGCTGCTGGGGCTGAAAATCAAACAAGAATTGTTGCCTGTTTAATGATTGAAATCAAGAACCTAACCAAGATTTTTGGCGCGGGGCCGACGGCTTTTACCGCGCTGAAAGATATCAACGTCGAGATTGCGCAGAACGAGTTTTTCACGCTTTTGGGGCCATCTGGTTGCGGTAAAACCACCTTGCTGCGATCCATCGCAGGGTTCGTAGATCCGAGTGAGGGAACCCTGACAATTGACGGCGCTGACATCTTGGGATTGCCGCCCTACAAACGCCCTGTGAATACAGTTTTTCAAAACTATGCGCTGTTTCCACACATGAGTGTGGCGCAAAACATCGGCTTTGGTTTGGAAATGCAGAACCGCCCTAAGGCCGAGGTGAAATCCGCTGTCGATGACATGCTGGAGCTGGTGAAAATGACGGCGTTGGCGGATCGAATGACCAGCCAAATTTCGGGCGGGCAACAACAACGTGTGGCGCTAGCCCGCGCCCTTGCCCCCAAACCCAAGGTCTTGTTGTTGGATGAACCGCTATCCGCGCTCGATTTCAAATTGCGCAAAGAAATGCAGATCGAATTGAAACGCCTGCAACACGAAACGGGCATCACGTTTGTTTTTGTCACCCACGATCAGGAAGAGGCATTAACCATGTCTGATCGCATCGCGGTGATGAACGAGGGCCGCATTTTGCAGATCGGCGGACCCAAAGAGATTTACGATCATCCCGCCGAACGGTTCGTGGCGGATTTCATCGGCGATACCAATTTTATCTCGGCAGAAATTCAGTCGATAGACGGGGAAATGGCGCAGGTGAAACTGGCGTCTGGAAAGGTGATCGCCGCGCGAACAGTTGACGGCGGTGCAACATCTGGCGCGGTTACCTTGGCGGTGCGCCCCGAACATGCCAGCCTGAAAGCATCGGGCGGTACGATCAACGGGACCCTGCAAAACATCGTCTATTTCGGCACAGACACCCATTATCACGTTGATCTGGAAGACGGATCAAACTTCGTTGTGCGCCGCCAGAACCAACCCGACGCAGGCGAAGATTTCGCCGTAGGCCAAGCGGTCGGCGTGCATTTCAAAGATGGCATCGGCCAAGTGTTGAGGGATTGATGGCCACCCAGATCGAAAAAAACGCGACACGGACACGCTGGTTTTTGCTGAGCCCAGCGATTGCCATCCTGTTGTTTGCGGCCTCTGGCCCGCTGTTGATTGTTATCTTGTATTCATTCCTAACGCCCGGGGATTACGGCGGAGTTATCTGGGATTTTTCCGGGCAAGCGTGGTTTAACGTCGTCGTTGAGCGCGATTTTTTCGATGACACGTTGTCCCTGTCCGATGCGCATCTTTCTATCTTTTGGCGCTCGGTCAAACTGTCTTTGATGACGACAGTTGTGGCGTTCTTGGTTGGCTTTCCAACGGCGTATTTCATTGCCACACGGCCCAAGAACACCCGCGATATCTGGATGCTGTTGATCATCATTCCGTTCTGGACAAACCTGTTGATCCGCACCTTTGCCGTGATGGAAATTATCCGCAACGAAGGGGTGATCAACACGGTGCTGATGGGGCTTGGCATTGTCGATCAGCCCATCCAGATTCTGTACACGGAATTCGCGATCACGCTGGGCATGTTTTACGTGTATCTGCCGCTGATGGTGCTGCCGATTTATGCCTCGCTGGAACGGCTTGATTTCTCGCTCGTAGAGGCGGCCTATGATCTTTATGCCTCTCGGTGGCGGGTTTTGCGCAAGGTGATTTTCCCGCTCACACGCCCAGGAATTATCGCGGGCTCAATCCTTGTTTTCGTGCCCTCGCTCGGCGCGTACGTCACGCCGCGTGTACTTGGCGGTGGCAAACAATTGATGCTGGGCAACCTGATCGAACTGCAATTTGGCCAAGGTCGAAACTGGCCTTTGGGGGCCGCGCTGTCGATCACACTGCTGGCCATCGTGATGATCGCGCTTCTGTTTTACGTCCGTTCTGCGGGCAAAGAGGAGATGTCGCATGGCTAAAAATCGGGCCTTTGATGTGCGGCGTCAAACGGGGTTCACGCTGGTTGCGCTGATCTGTTTTGTGCTGCTGTATCTGCCGATTATTCTGCTGGTGATTTATTCGTTTAACGCCGGCCAAAGCATTGCGATTTGGGAAGGATTTTCCCTGCAATGGTACGTGTCCGCGTGGCAAAACGAAAAGGTCCAAGACGCGACCATTCGATCCCTGATCATTGCGTGTTGTGCATCCGCCGTTGCCACATCTGCCGCTGTAATGGCCGCACTGGCCACCACGCGGACACGGGGGTTCAAAGGGTACACCTTTGTTTTTGCGATGATAAATCAACCTCTGATGATCCCTGAGATCGTCACGGCGGTGGCGCTTCTGATATTCTTCGCGATGATCAAAGTGGCGACGGGGTACACGGGGCTTTGGTATCTAATTCTTGCGCATTCCGCTTTTTGTATTCCGTTTGCCTACATGCCGATCCGTGCGCGCCTTCAGGGGATGGATTTGAATTTGGAACACGCAGGCGCGGACCTTTATGGCACGCCTTGGCGGGTGTTTCGCCGCATCACGCTGCCGCAACTTTGGCCAGGTGTTTTGGCGGGCGCGATGCTTGCCTTCGTGATCTCGCTTGATGATGTGGTTATCACTGAATTTGTAAAATCGGCAGGCCAAGATACACTGCCGACCTATATGCTTGGCCAACTTCGCCGCGTGATCACACCCGAAGTGAACGCCATTTCTACTGTTTTGCTCGCAATCTCCGTCGCTCTGGTGATCGCGTTCTATCTACTTTCAAGGGGCACGAACAAAACCAAACAGGGAGATTAACATGAAACGCATTGTAACCGCTGCCGCCATTGCAGCCAGTTTCGCGCTGCCAGCTTTCGCTGATGGCGAGTTGAACATTTACAACTGGGGCAATTACACAAACCCCGATCTGATCAAAAAGTTTGAAGCCGAAACAGGCATCAAAGTGACCATCACAGATTACGACAGCAACGACACAGCATTGGCCAAGGTCAAAGCGGGCGGTCACGGCTTTGATATCGTGGTTCCATCGGGCACCTACATCCCGATCTGGGTCGGCGAAGGCCTGCTGTTAGAAACAAACCCAAGCGGGATGGCGAATTTCAAACACATGGACCCGCAATGGGTGGATGTGGCGTTTGATCCGGGCCGTGCCTACACGGTTCCGTGGCAGTGGGGCACCGTTGGCCTAACGGTGAACACCGCCGTTTACAGCGGCAACCCAAACACCGCCGCGATCTTTCTTGATCCACCAGAGGAGCTGAAGGGTAAAATTAACGTCGTTCCAGAAATGAACGATGTGATGGGTCTGGCGATCAAATATCACGGCGGCGATCAATGTACGGGTGACAAAGCGATCCTGAAACAAGTGCGCGACACGTTGGTTGCGGCCAAACCCCATTGGCTGTCGCTGGATTACGGCACCGTGGAAAAATACGCCAAGGGTGACATCGCTGCGGGTGTAAACTGGAACGGATCGTCTTTCCGCTCACGCCTGCAAAATGAGGACATCGTGTTTGGCTACCCGCAAGAAGGCTTCCCCGTTTGGATGGACAATGTGGCCGTGCTGTCTGATGCGAAAAACGTCGAAAACGCCAAGACATTCCAGAACTTTGTGATGGAGCCTGAAAACGCGGCGCTGATTTCTTCGTTTGCGCGTTATGCGAACGGGATCACAGGATCAGAGGCGTTTATGCCAGCAGATATGGCCACCGCACCTGAGGTGAACATCCCAGCAGACCTGAAAGCCGCCGCCTATGTGGCCGAGGTGTGTGACCCTGCAGTCACCAAGATTTACACACAAATCTGGACTGACTTGCAGAAGTAGGTAATTCAGGCGGCGCGGTTTGAAGCTGCGCCGCCTTTTCCAAACGCTAGCGTCGGTAATATGGACATGCCCAAAATACAGACTGCGATAATTTTTGATTGTGAGTTCCTTGTCGCTGAAAACGCGCAGCGAAGATTTTGGTGCGGGCCACGCGACCCTGATCCTATTATTGCGCAAATTGGGGCGGTCAAAATCTCACTGAACGACAGCTTTGAAATTGTCGACACGTTCAAAGCCTACGTCACCCCTATTGATCGGCACGGAGCGCAATATCAGCTCGATCCATTTTTCACAAAACTCACAGGCATCACCCCAGAGGTCATTGATTCCAAGGGTGTTTCCTTGTTTGAGGCCAACAACCAGCTGCGCGATTTTGCAGGGGATGCAAAGCTGTGGTCATGGGGCAAAGACGAGCTGAACATGATGGCGATTAGCTGTTACATCGCGGGGATCGAGCCTTGTTTACCCGCTAGTCGGTTCGATAATGCCTGTCGATTGCTGCTGGCTTCGGGCATGCCGTACGAAGATTTGGTGCAAACGCGAAGCAACACATTGGCGGCGTACTTCAAACTCGAACATCCGCCTTTGAAGGGGCATGACGCCTTGGATGATGCGCTGTCCATTACCTATGTAATCCAACATTTGCTGACATCTCAAAAGCTAACCTCTGCTGACTTCGCATAAAAAACAGGCATAACCAGCCACACTGTTATCCAAACGAAAGAACCTACCCCATGCCTGATCTGGTCATTCTTAACGGCAAAATTATCACCTTCGCTGGCCCCGATGCCGAGGCTTTGGCGATTGAGGGCGGTAAAATTGTCGCCATTGGAACCACTGCAGAAATTCGCGAAATTGCTGGCACTGCAAAGGTGATTGATGCGCAGGGAAATACAGTTTTGCCAGGCTTTATCGACAGCCATGTGCATTTGTTTCAGGGCGCGGCAGAGCTGAATTACCTCGACCTTTATGACGTAAAAGGCGTTGATGGGCTGGCGGCTGCGATCCGTCCCTACGCGGCATCCCGCCCCGATGATCAGATGCTGTTTGCCAGCGCGATTGATTATCACGCGATTTCCAAGGATCACACGCCAACGCGCCACGATCTTGATGCGGCTTTCCCTGATCGCCCGTTTGCGGCCATGACCTCGGATCATCACACGGTTTACGCCAATACCAAGGCGCTGGAGCTGGCAGGGTTGCTGCATGGCAAAGATGTTGATGAGGGATCAGAGGTCGTGATGGGCGCGGACGGCACTGCCACGGGTGAGTTGCTAGAGGCCGCTGCTTTTGGCCCTGTGCTGACAAAAACGCCACTCGGTGGGCGCGAAATGTTGGGTATGACAACGGGCGCCGACCCGATCCCTGCGCCCGATGCAAACACCCGCGCAACGGACAAGGATATCATCGCCCAAGGGCTGGCGCATTGCGCATCACACGGGATCACCAGCCTGCACAATATGGACGGCAATTTCTATCAGCTGGAATTGTTGTCCGAGTTGGAAGACGACGGCAGATTGTTGTGCCGTACCGAAGTGCCGATGCACCTAAAACACACCGACCCGATTGATCGCTTGGCCGAAGCGGTGGACATGCGCGCCAAATACAGGGGCGAAAATGTGTGGTGTGGCCGCGTGAAAATGTTCATGGACGGGGTGATCGACAGCAAAACCGCGTATATGTTGCAGCCCTACCCGGGCAGCGAAAGTTGCAGCGCGCCACTGTTTTCAGATGCGCATTTCAAAGAGGTCTGCATCCGTGCAGATGCCGAAAATCTGCAGATTTCCGTGCATGCCATTGGCGACGGGGCGATCCGTCAAACCCTTGATGGATACGAGGCCGCGCAACAGGCCAACGGTGTGCGCGATAGCCGCCACCGCATTGAACATCTCGAAACCATCAACCCTGTCGACATTCCGCGTTTGGCGCAGCTTGGTGTGGTCGCATCCATCCAACCGCTGCACTCCCCGCGCGGTGGGTTTTTCCCGCCTTATGATCCCGGCGGTGTGATCCATGATTGGCAGTTTAAGCATGCTTTTGCATGGAAGGCCATTCGTGACAGCGGTGCCAAAGTGATCTTTTCTACCGATTGGCCTGTGGTGCCTGTGGATGTGATGCCGTCGATCCAAGGGGCGGTGGCGGGTGTTGAATTGCCCGCAATCTGGCCCGATCAACGCCAAGGCCTGCGCGAAACGCTGCGGTCTTACACGGCTGACAATGCGTGGGTCGAATTTAACGAACACCGCAAAGGCACGCTGGCGGCGGGCATGATGGCGGATGTGGTGGTGATGGACACCGATCTGGAAGCAATCGACCCAGATCAATTGGGCCAAACCCGCGCCGCCGTTACCATTTGCGGCGGGCGGATCACCTATCAGGCATGATCCGCGCAATTTGGATGCACAGATAAGGACAGACACATGACCAGCGACCTCGCTTATATTTCGGCCCACAGCGCATTGGCGCAGTTTAAATCCAAAAAACTGTCCCCTGTTGAATACATGAGCGCGATCATTGGGCGGGCGCGTGAGGTGGAACCGCAGGTCAACGCGCTGGTGAACACGCGGTTTGATCATGCAATGACAGCCGCGAAAAAAGCAGAGGCAAAATACGCCAAAGGCGGGCGCACCCGCGCGCTAGAGGGCTTGGCGATTGGGATCAAAGACGAGAGTTTTATCAAGGGCTTGCCGACCACGTTTGGATCGTTGTCGCACAAAGATTTCATCGCGCCGAGCACGTCGCCTGTGAATGCGAAAATCTTGGCGGCAGGCGGTATCGTTCACGCACGAACCGCAACGCCAGAATTTTCGTGCACCGTTTCGACGCACACCAAATTGCACGGCACAACGCGTAATCCTTGGAACCTTAAATTTACGCCAGGCGGGTCGTCTGGGGGCACGGCGGCGTCGCTAAGTTCGGGCACGTCAACCCTTGCGACGGGGTCAGATATTGGCGGGTCTATTCGTATTCCCGCGTCCACCTGTGGCCTGTTTGGGCTGAAACCCACGTTTGGGCGCAACCCTGCGGACCCGCCGTTTAACCTTGATCAATATGCCACGGATGGCCCGCTTGCACGCACGGCGCGCGATATGATTATGCTGCAAAATGTGATGTGTGGGCCGCATCGGGGCGATATGGTTTCTTTGCGTCCCAAGTTGCGCATCCCGACAGATGTGCAATCCATCAAAGGCTGGAAGATCGCCTATTCCCCGAACCTCGGATTTTATGAAATCAGCGATGACGTGCGGCAAAACACCGAGGCCGCGCTTGATGTTTTTCGCGCGGCTGGCGCAATTGTGGAGCAGGTAGATATTCCGTGGAACGCAGACATTTTGCAGGGCGCAATGGCGCATCTGGAGCATCTTTTCGGTGGCTCACTGGCAGAATTGGTGGATTCTGATCCCGAAAGCTTCATGAATTACACCCGCGACATTGTGGAAAAAGGGCGGGGATCGACAGCACAAAAATTCTTACTCGCCGCCGATGTAGCTAATGAAATGTACGCCCATATCGCGCAAATATTTTCTAAGCACCGCCTGCTGATTTGCCCGACAACGGGCATCCCTGCCGTTCCCGCTGACAGCAACGGTGTCGACACGGACATCCGCATTAACGGCAAACAGGTTCACCCGCTGCATGGTTGGATTTTAACCGTCCCCTTCAACATGCTGAACCGGTGCCCTGTGGTTGCTGCACCTTCTGGGTTTGGTGGCTCAGGCGTGCCAACAGGTATCCAGATTGTCGGGCAAACCTACCGCGATCAAGACGTGTGCCGCGCTGCATTGGCCTATGAAAATGTGCTGGGCGAAGGGTTTTCAAAACAAACGCATCGGCCCGTTTTGGCGGGTGCATGATCGGCGTGATTTCTGCCTACAGCTTGTCCCCAAGAAGGCGATAACACCAGAACGGCTCGTCGGTTTCGATCAACTGATTGAGTCGCCCAGGGGGGAATCCTGTTACCTTTTTAACGGCGCGACCCATGTGGGATTGATCGCTGAATTGCGCGTCTGCCGCGATCGAAGCCAAGCCGATATCTGGATCTTTGCTGCGTAACGCAAGCAGGTTTTCCATCTGTGCATAACCCTTCAAGGCCTGTTGCGATTGACCCGTCCAGCGTTTCATGCGCCGCTCAAACGATCTGGCACTTTGCCCCACATTCGACAGGGCCGCACGCACCAACAAGTGGCGTGTCCAATCGGCTATTTTATGCGAGCCAGCCCAGTGCGGCGTTTGATTTGCAGCCCTTGCCTTGGCCCAAATCGGCCCAAGGCTGGTGCAAAGAGTTTCCCAAACGGGTTCGATTTGCTCAGCCTCCAGAACCTGCGAGGCGGCTTTGTGCAGCTGTTCGGGCAGCGTGTTTGCCGCGATATCGCCGCCAAGCTGGGCCCAAGCGTCTGTGTAAAAACCGATGGTTAATACATGGATCGGGCCATCGCTCCAACTTTGGGTCGGAAGCGGTTGAGGCGGTGTGACCGAAATCTTGGGCAGCACGTCCATCGTGCGCAATGTCGCCAAATCGCAAATGTCGCGCGACACCCGCAATTGGCCCTGGAAAACAATGGTGAAAGCCACCAGCGGTGAGGCCGGAAAATAGTTCAACCTGTCTTTGGCGCTCAGCTGCACACCGCGCGTGTCGCGCACAATCGCAAAGGCCATACAGCTCGCCAACTCGGGCGGTGGGAAAAGAAGACGTGAGGTGACCATCATACAAAATTCCAATCTGTCGCATTCATTCTATAGCCGCGACGGAGCGAATGGCAAAGAGGCGCAAGGTTCATAAAAAGAGGGCGCTACGCCATGGCAAATTTCAAATTCTCGGGTTCGATAAAACAACGGGTGCGCAGTTTTCTCAAGCTAAACAGCATCGCTTTGGGAGTGTATCGACGGCATCTGTTTGGACAAAAAATGGCGGGTGACTGGGATGCAAATATGGAAATCGGCATCCTATTTTGGCGCCATCAATTTAGCGTTGCAATGAACCATCCCGATATCAAAACGGGTCGCGCCATTTATGAGAGCCTTCAGCTGCTGCCTGATGATGTTTACGACGTGACACCCAAAATTGAGGTCACGCCAAAAGGCTGTTGGTATCTGCCAAAAAACATCACCGCCAAGGCGACCTTGCTGTATTTTCACGGGGGTGGTTACACCTTTAACGGCCCTGTCAGCGAACGGTTTGCAGCGATGATTGCCCATCACACGGGGGCGCGCGTGTTCATGCCGACCTATCGCCTTACGCCCGAACACCCCCATCCCGCACAGGCCGAGGATGCGATGACCGCTTGGCAGTTTTTACGCCAAAATATCGCCGCGCAGGAGTTGATCGTGATTGGTGACAGTGCTGGTGGGCACATGTCGTTGTCGCTGCTCAAGACATTGAAAGATCGGGGTGAGCCGCAGCCTGCTTTGTGTATCGCGCTGTGCCCTTGGACCGATATTGGCAATCGCGGCGCGAGTTTGAAGACCAATGATCGCTATGATCTTGTGCAGGGCTGGATGGCGCTGCGGTTTGGTGAATGGCTGGACCCAGATGGGAAATATGGGCGCGAGGCTTTGTCGCCGATCAACTGGGATTTTTCGGGCATGGCACCCGTTTACATGCAGGCAGGAGGACGAGAGAACCTGCGCGATATGATTGTTGATTTTGCGCAAGTTCAATCCGAAATTGGCGCAAGTGTGCTGCTCGATTTGTGGGATGACATGCCTCATAATTTTCAAGCCGGCGACAGTCTTCATGTATCGTCTGCGCAGGCGCTCAGGCGTATTTCTGGGGCTGTACAAGCGGTGGGTGACGGATCAGGCCTGCTGCCGCCCTTGCCAAATATCACCCGAACGGCAAGCGGTGCTTTTGTGGGCAACCCGTCCCAAAAACGCTAATCACGGCTGTTGGGGATGAAATCGCTACCCTGTCACTCTTTGCACCAATCGCGATTGTGTGGGTTATACATTTTTGAGCGTTGGTATAGCGTTGGCGGGCAATTGCTAGAAAGAGAATACCCATGCCTGATCCAGCGACGGAGCTTGTTTTTCACAATTATCCGCAATCCCCTGTAGCGGAAAAAGTGCGTGTCGCCTTTGGGATCAAAAATCTGTCGTGGCGCGATGTAGAGATCCCGCGTCTGCCCCCCAAGCCGATGCTTACGGCGCTTACGGGCGGGTACCGCCGCACGCCCGTCATGCAAATTGGTGCCGATATTTATTGCGACAGCCAGTGCATCCTGCACGAGCTGGAGCGGCGTCACCCGATGCCGTCTTTCATGCCAAAATCAGACGCGGGTTTGATGTGGTGCTTCGGGCGTTACAGCGATGGTGATCTGTTTTCGCTTGCGATTAAGATCGTGCTCGGGTCTGCGGGGGATGACCTGCCAAGCGATTTTGCACAGGACCGAGGCCGATTGTATCTTGGCGAAGATTGGGCCGCGGGGCTTAAGCGTGCAAATGCGCAGCTTCCCCACCTTGTCGCACAATTGCGCGCGCCATTGTCTTGGATGAATGAGCAGTTGAAAGACGGACACGCCTTTTTGCTGGGGCCTGATCCCAGCGCGATAGATGCGCAGATGTATTCGAACATCTGGTTTTTGCGGGGGCGGTGGAGCGGCGGACCGTTGATGCTGTCAGAATTTTCTGCGCTGGAACGCTGGGAGGATAATGTCCGCGCAATTGGCCACGCAACATGGTCTGGAATGAGCGCACAAGACGCCATTGCCCGTGCAAAATCGCTGGAGCCAACTTCGGATATCGGTGTTGCGCCAAATGATCCCCAAGACTTGCAGGTTGGCACACTTGTGACGGTCAGCCCTGATCTTGACGGTGGTGAACAGCCCGTTGCGGGCAAGGTGCGGCATGCGGATGCACACACGATCGCGATTGAGCGGAGCAGCGAGGAGGTGGGAACGGTTTGTGTGCATTTCCCGCGCGCTGGCTACCGCGTTACTGTTCAATAACCTACGGCATGGCTGCAAACGGCCAAAGACAGGGGGAAATATGGGTGTTGTGAAGAAAATCCTCGGGTTTATTCTGGCGAAACCGCCGGGGCAGCCGCGCAACAGCGGTCGCAGACAAAAGCATCCGTTCAAAGGGATGAAACCGCCTGAAATATTCGATCTCGTCTATCAAAATGGGTTGTGGGGGAAAGACAGCCAAGGGCGTTCGATCAGCGGCAGTGGGTCGCACGAAAATCGTATAAAAGACCCCTATATTCAGGCGATTAGGGGAATTATTCGAAAGCATAACCTCAAAGTAATTATTGATCTGGGCTGCGGCGATTTCAATGTCGGGAAAAACTTTGTCGAGGCGTGCGAGCGTTACATCGCCTGTGACATTTCGAATGTGATATTAGAGCGAAACAAGAAGATATTTACCGAAGATAAGATCGAGTTTCGCAACATCGATATCGCCCGAAACGAGTTGCCGTTAGGGGACATCGCCTGTGTTAGACAAGTGCTGCAACACATGTCCAACGACGATATTTTGCGGTTTGTAAATCAAATCAAAGCCACCTCGCCCTATAAATTTCTTGTTGTTACTGAACACCTTCCGTCTGCGGACGGTTTTCCAGAAAACTTGGATAAACCGGTCGGGCCAAATATTCGCGCGGCGATGAACAGCGGAATTGTGCTGGACAAAGCACCATTTAATTTACGCGCTAAGACAACCGAGGTGGTTCTTGAGGTAAACGAGGCGCAGGAAGGCAGAGAAGACGCCATCATTCGAACGACGGTGTACGAATTTTAGGCCGAAACATTTCATTTTCAGCCCTCAAACTCACCTGTTTTCAAGAAATTCGTAAGCCTCAAGAATTGTGTCGGTCAGCCCGTCAAAAAAGCCCGCGACGCTGACATCCACAAGCCCAGATGTTGTGTGCGTTTCGTCAGCCATATCTTGCGCTGACTTCACAACAACAAAGGCGTTTGGGGCATTGAGCAATTCGCGGTAACTTGCGCCTTTTCCGTGTTTCAGCACGTTGATTGCCAGATAATATTGGTGGAACCTATCCGCGAGGTCAGATTGCTTCGCCTCCAGCAGCAAAGATTTCAATTTGCGCGAAAACGGCCCGCGCCTAAAGTGGTGCTGCATCCGTGCCTCGAACAGGGAAAAGATATCGACGGAGGCCAATTCGAGCGCATCCGTCGCGGCGCGCAGGTCTTCATCCTCGGAGCTGGGCCCACCTTGCCCGTCCATCCGTTTCACGATTTCTGCGATGCGATCTGTCGAAACTTTCGCAGCTGTCTTCGCGGTCGCAACCAGCTCGGGAACAGCCTGTAAATCTCCCATCTTTCAGTCTCCTTTTGGCGGCGATGTCGGCGCATCAAAAGATGCGGCAATTATCCCGAGGCGTTGTTTTTTCGTGCGCAGGCGTTCGCCGCCAAACATGCGCTGGCTCCGTTTCAAAAGCCGCTTTGGGACATCGCACCTGAATAGGCTGAGCAAGTTTTTCTGATGAAAATCACCCTGACCGACACGTTACTTTTTATCGAGCGCGGATTTTTCTTCTTTGGTCAATTTGTTGTTCCACGCGTTTTTGCTTAACCCCAATTCGTGTGGAAATGGTTTGGTTTTGCCAACGCTGACCTTGCCGCCCTTGTTCAAGAATTCCTGAATAAGCGCGTCATCTGTGTTTTCTTTTGGGACATGTTTCATAGCTACGTTCCTAATCACTCGGTTGCATTCTTGTCACGCACAATCCGTTCAAAACCAAATTTATTGGTTCAATTTGAAATGTGTTTGCCAAAAACCAACTGCGTTAGAAAGAGATCAAATACCGCATCCGGATACCAAAATCATGCACATCCGAACGCACCTTACCGTAGTCCATATCCAGCGTCAGCGTGCCAGGCCCCGATGTGTCCGATAGACCAAGCCCGAAGCGCCCAGAGGTAAAATCGCTTTTGCCTGTTGCTGTGGAACTGGATCTGCCGTGATCGGCACCCAGTGAAAAATATGGCACTGTTTCGGCCCCGCCAAACATTTCAGGAAAGTCAAAACGGACTGACGCACGCGCGTTGCTCGATGTGATTTTATTGGCCGCGACGGCGCCATAGGCGGGCTGATCCTCAGAAAAACCGCGCAATTCGAAGGCGGGTGTGATCAAGGTTGAACCAGATTCCAGAAACCCACGCAGCGACAGGCCATAGGAGGTGCGCTTGCTTTTGAAACTGCCTGTGTTTGATTGAGGGCGTCTCAGTCCCCAACGCGATCGTGGTCAGACACAGTTGCCACAACCGCCTCTGCATCAATCCGGAACATCTGCAGTTCGAGACGCAGGCGGACAACAAGAGGGATGACGTGGCGAGATACGCGAACGGGATCGACTTCGACTACCTCTGAGGAAGGCCAGACGGAACTCAGATCGACGGCACCCGACGCACCCGTGGCGTTGGGGCCGCACTGAGGGGCCGAAAGGGGCCTAACCGTCGCCGCGCATCGTTCGTCGTCTGGTGAAAGAAATCTGGCAGGGGCTAAGAGGCTCGAACTCTTGACCTACGGTTTTGGAGACCGTCGCTCTACCAACTGAGCTAAACCCCTAGAACCAGATTGAGCGTGGGATATTTGTTTTTTTGGCGCGATGCAAGCCTAACTTGCGCCCCGATCCGTCATCTGAACCATTTGCTCTGTTCCAGCAACACCCACGGCAATTCATACAAATGCGCTAGCCCCGTGTTGATCTGTGTCACCATGAATTGCTGGTTCAGCATCATCACAACGATGAACACAGGCAGGCTCAGGATATGGCGCAATCGCAGCTCGGCCTCGTCGTCTGATTTGATCAACGTCATCAAGGTTAAAAACCCGACAAGCACGCTAATCGCGCCGAACCGAACCACATCAAACGCGATCAGGTTCAGGCTTTGAGGCGCAAGAATTGCGGCAACGACAACCAAATGCACCAGCCCGTTAAACCGCCCGGACATCAAACGCAGGTTCACCCAAAGCATCCAAAGCATCATAACCGCCAGCGGCATCCCATCCAGAATAACCCAGCTGCGATACCCCATCTCAAACCGTTTTTCAGTCATCAACGCAAAGTTATCGCCGATACTGCGCCCAATCACATTGGTTGCTTCACCGTCAGCGGTGAAATCTGCTTTTTGGTTGATATATTCGACAATCACAGGGGCGTTTTCAGCGGCGTTTATGCCAAAAATGCTCAGCACGGCAAATCCTGCTAGGCCCGCAAGCAACGGCGTGCTTGCCAAAGAAATTTCAGAAACGGTGATGCGATATCCCCGTCGCACCCACAGATCAACGCATAAAAACACCGCGAAATACGCGAGCATTATTTCATGGCAAAACATGCCAACAAAGATCGCCAAGGCGCGGATCAATATCCCGAAAATCCGATTTGGATCGCTCAGAGCTGCCAAACAGACAAAGCCGATCAGGATCATATCCATGTAACCCGTGAACCCTACAATTGCCTTAAATGCAAAAGACGAAACCAGCAAAAGCGCGAGCAACAAGGTGGTTTGCGTGTGGAATAATCGTGAAATGCAGAGACCCAAAAGGCAGAGCAATCCAAACAGCGACATCAACACGGACACGGTGAGGACTTCGCTGCGCGAGGCCTGCGCGCCCCAGTAAAAATTCGCCACTTCACCTACAAGTCCGCGCCGCATCAGGCCAAATTCATAGTCAAAAATCAAAACCGTGCCTGAAAACCCATTGGGCGGCAGCAGGTTTTGCAAGATCGCCAGCGCGAAGATGACGATGACCAGACGTTTGAGCCACAACGTGCTCGCGGAGGAAGTGTTTGCTATCATGGCCGCAGTTTTCGCGGTGTTGGAACGCTAAATCAAGCGATGAGCGCGCGTCCACGACTCTATGCACGGATATGGCGGGTTCTCTGAGTCTTAATCGTCACAGTTGGGAGTTAGGAAACGATGTTTTCGCGGATCAAACTGGAGGCAGAGGTGCGGATCGCTTGGCGGGCCTCGATAAACTCGATCCCCAGAATTTCGGCTGCCGCAGAATTATCGAGCGGAATTTCACGCCCCAATGTTGGCAAAATACCTTTGATGGTTTTGTCAAACATCCCCATGATCCGCATGAGCCAATCAGGCGCCACGCGCAGCGGGATTTTGCGATCTGGATATTCCGCCTTTAGCACCAACGCAATGTCGCGCATCCACATAAACCGCTCTGATCCGATGAAGCGGTTGCCTGCACTTTCGGGGCGTTGCAACGCGCGTACGTGCATTTGCGCAATATCACGCACATCGACCAACGCCATGCCAAGGTTGGGAACCATCGGATCCTTGCCGTTCATCAGACGGGCAATAACCCCGAGTGATGCGCCGATTTTTCCATCCAACGGCGGGCCAAGAACAAGCGACGGGCAAATCGACGTTAGCTTTAATTCGGGGTGTTCGCGCACGTAATTCCACGCTGCTTTTTCGGCCTGCGTTTTAGACTTGGAATACGCCGTCGCCATCAGTGAATTGGTTTCGGACCAATCCGTTTCATCGTAGCGATTGCGACCAGCGGCCAGCCGTTTGTTGTAAATCGACACAATCGACGAGGTCAGGATGATGCGTTCGACACCTGCTTTTTGCGCCGCCTTCAGAGCGCGCAACGTGCCTTCAACCGCGGGCTTTATCAGTACTTGTTCGCCCTCGGGTTGTTCCATCGGAAACGGTGATGCGGTGTGCATCAAGGCCTGGCAATTTTGCAGCGCATCGTCCCAACCCGCGTCAGAATTCAGATCCAATTCGCAAAACGTAAGCCGCGTATCCAAGCTATCTGTGTTTTTGGCGTGTAACACCATCGCGGCCATAATTTCAGCGCTACGATCCATTGATCGCACAGAGGCGCGAACCTCAAAGCCTTCATTCAGTAATTGCAGAACGATATGCTTGGCAATAAAGCCAGACCCACCTGTCACCAATATTTTCTTACGACGCGACATCAATTCCCCAAACGAAACGCGTTAAACAATGATTATCCATGACCCAATTCCACGGGTGAAGCAACGGCTCTTGGCCTTTGACCCAGCGTTCGGTTGGAAACTGTTGCGTCAGAGATCGGATTTTTCACTGCTTCCATTCCCGTAATATAAGGCGTTTTCACAGCTTTCCAAAAGAAAAGGGCCACCAAATGGCAGCCCTCCTAATTCGCTAAGCCCTAAGACTTACTTGATGATTTTTGACACAACACCGGAGCCTACTGTGCGGCCGCCTTCGCGGATCGCAAAGCGCAGGCCTTGTTCCATAGCGATTGGGGCGATCAGTTCTACGTTGAACTTCAAGTTATCCCCAGGCATCACCATTTCTGTGCCTTCTGGCAGGCCAACTGTGCCTGTTACGTCTGTTGTGCGGAAGTAGAACTGTGGACGATAGTTTTTGAAGAACGGAGTATGACGGCCGCCTTCTTCTTTCGTCAGAATGTACACTTCGCATTCGAATTCTGTGTGTGGGTTAACCGATTTCGGCTTACACAGAACTTGGCCACGCTCAACGTTTTCACGATCGATACCGCGCAACAAAACACCAACGTTATCACCAGCTTCACCGCGATCAAGCAGCTTGCGGAACATTTCAACACCCGTACAGGTTGTTGTTGTTGTGTCTTTAATGCCAACGATTTCAATGCTTTCGCCAACATTGATCACGCCGCGTTCGATACGGCCAGTTACAACAGTACCGCGACCAGAGATCGAGAACACATCCTCGATTGGCATCAGGAATGGCTCGTCAATCGCACGTGGTGGCTGTGGGATGTACTCGTCAACTGCTGCCATCAATTTCGCGATGGAGTCTTTGCCGATTGCGTCGTCACGGTCTTCCAAAGCTGCCAAAGCAGAACCAGGAATGATCGGAATGTCGTCGCCCGGGTAGTCGTAATCTGACAACAACTCGCGGATTTCCATTTCAACCAATTCCAACAACTCTTCGTCGTCAACTTGGTCAACTTTGTTCATGTAAACAACCATCGACGGGATGCCAACTTGGCGGCCCAACAAGATGTGCTCGCGGGTTTGTGGCATCGGGCCGTCGGCTGCGTTCACAACCAAAATCGCGCCGTCCATTTGCGCCGCACCCGTGATCATGTTTTTCACATAGTCAGCGTGGCCTGGGCAATCAACGTGTGCATAGTGACGGTTCTCTGTTTCGTACTCGACGTGAGCAGTGGAAATAGTGATGCCGCGTGCTTTTTCTTCCGGTGCGCCGTCGATTTCGTCGTACGCTTTAAAGTTGTCCGAAAACTGCTTTGTGATCGCAGCTGTCAGCGTCGTTTTACCGTGGTCAACGTGGCCGATCGTACCGATGTTACAATGCGGCTTATTACGTTCAAACTTCTCTTTTGCCATATCGCTGGCCTCCGTCGTCTTTAGCGCCTCTGCGCTGTTATGAATGACCTTATCTCTAAGGCTCAAAGCGGTGCACCTGCACCCCTATTCTTGATGCGTGTCAGCTAATGCGCCTTGGCACAAAAATCAACCTGTATTGTGCGCGCGTGCCATAGTTTATCGTGAAACGCGGCTTTGCAGGGGATGCATAGCGTAATTGCGTCGCACGGGCTGGCGGCCTTGGACATAAAAGCTATAGTTCAAAGCGACGCCCCTAGATCGGAACGAACAGCCTATGCCTGACGCACAGATGCCCGCCGAACTGCCCCCCAGGGTTGAACTTGTGACCCGTGTGATGGGCCTTTGGGAGACCTTTCAGTTAACCCGCAAAAACCTGTTGGCGATCATCCCACACGTCGCGGTCAAACAGCCGATAGTTTCGGGTAAAACGGGGATCATTCGGTGGCACATGATAATGGATCCAACGGCCAACCGTCGAATTCTAAAAGAAAAGTTGGATATTTATCCGAAATCCGACGTGACCAAAAACATCCTGCGCCCTGCGATTGGGGATAGTATGTTCATCGCTGAGGGTGCCCATTGGCGTTGGCAACGCCGCGCCGCTGCCCCTGTGTTTTCGCACCGCAATATTGCGAGCCTTGCCCCGATCATGTCTGCCAGCGCCGAGGCCGTGTGTGAACGCCTTGCAACGGCGGACGGCCAAGCGGACGTGTTTGATGAAATGGTTCGCGCTACATTCGAGGTGATCTCGGACGTTACCTTTTCAGGCTCTGGCACCATGAACAGCGACGCGGTGCACAAAGCTATCGACAATTACATCGACCAAACCGCGAGGGTTTCGCTGTTTGATATTTTGGGCGTGCCAACTTGGGTACCCCGATTTTCGCGCCTGTTTGGCCCGAACTCGCTCACCAAAATGAAAGACATCGCAGATGAAAGCATCGCGCGGCGGCGCGAAAGCGGGGCGAAGGAAATTCCCGATTTGCTCGATCTTTTGATGGATGGGCAAGACCCAAAATCCGAACGTCAAATGAATGCGTCGGAGCTGCGCGACAATCTTTTGACCTTTATCGTGGCGGGGCATGAAACCACCGCGCTCACGCTCAGTTGGGCGCTATATCTGTGCGCGTTTGATCCAGCGGTGCAGGAAAAACTACGCGCCGAAGCACAATCTGTTTTGAAGGGCGAGGTCGCGACAGCGGATCACGTGGGCCAAATGCCGTACTGCGAACAGGTGATAAAAGAGACCTTGCGCCTGTACCCGCCTGCCGCGTTTTTATCACGAACAGCGCAGGCCGAAGACGTGTTGTTTGGACGCAAGATTAAGCCCAAAGACACCGTGATGCTGCCGGTTTACGCCCTGCACAGAAATGAGCTGTTGTGGGAAAACCCAGATGCGTTTGACCCTGACAGGTTCGGTGAAGGGGCCAGCTATGATCGGTTCAGCTGGCTGCCCTTTGGTGATGGCCCCCGCGTGTGCATCGGATCGCATTTCGCCATGGTCGAGGCACAAATCATCCTGTCGACCCTGATTTCACGGTTCAAATTCGAACGCATCAAAGGCAAAGACCCGAAACCAGTTCTGGTGGTAACGTTGCGCCCAGATGGCGGCGTACCACTGAAGGTGACGCCAGTTTAAAGGCTATTTCTTTAACGCCGCATGAACCTTTGCCATATCACAAGAATGTGGTCCTGTTTTTGAGCCAGTATGCGCACGTACAGACCCGTCCGCCCCAATAATCGCGGACTCGCCTTGGTAAGACAATCGTGCCGATCCATCCGCCAAGACATCTGTTTGAAAACTGTAGCCGCCACCTCTGGTCGACCCATTTTTAAATGTCAGTGTCATCTTCCCAAAAGAAGTTTGTGCGGTGCATTTGTGCTTACCTTTGGCATTTGCAGGGGCCGAGGCGAAAGCCAAAACAGCGGCGACGGCAACGATAGACGTGGATGTCAAAAACAGTTTCATAGAAATCTCCAATTTTTTAATTATTGGGATGAAACACCAAGTCGTTAGGCTTGTCCATGCTCCCACGGGAAACGATCCAAGCGTTCATAGCCAGTGTCTGTCACCAAAACCTGCGTTTCCAGCTTGACGCTTTCGGTGCCTTCCGCCGCGATCAAACTCTCGATGCAGATGACTTGGCCCGCCTCAAAATGCCCGCCGTGCGCACTATCGAAATCCACGTGCAGCGGGATCACGGGCCATTCATCGGCCATGCCAACACCGTGCGCCGCCAGTGAATAGCGATAGGGTTGATAGGCGTCAGGGATTTGCCAACTCTTCTCATTGAACTCTGCAAAACTCACCCCCGCTTTCACTAACGACAAGTTGTGATTTATCTGATCGAGCGCAGCGGAATACACCGATTGCTGCACTCCTGTCATCGGCGTGTACCCACAGGTCCAGCTGCGCGACAGGTCGGCGCAATATCCGTAGGGGCCGATCATATCTGTATCAAAGGCGATCATCTCGCCTTTCTGGCAGGCTCGCGAACTGCATTCTTTGTACCACGGATTGGTGTTCGGCCCACAGGTCAACAGCTTGGTTTCCAGCCATTCCCCGCCCGAACGCGCGTTTTCAAAATGCAGATGCGCCCACAGCTCATTTTCCGTCACACCCGGAACCGAATGTCCGTAAATCCGCGCCATGCCAGCCTCAGCCACGCGAATGGTCCAGCGCATCAGCTCAATCTCGTCATCCGATTTAATGGCCCGCGCCATTTCGGTGATCTGCCCCGCGTCAATAACCTCGATACCCCGTTTGTTCAACGCGGCCACCCCTGCGGGTTCCATGCGATCCACCGCCAAACGCCCCGCACCGCCCAGCGTTTCGGCAATTTCATCCGCCCAAGCATCCAAAAATTCATCCACACGTTCGCCCGCATGCATAAACATCCAGCCTTTTGAACGGCGCACTTCGTCGATGCCAGGCAACCCATCACACAAATGTTCACAGCCCTTAAACTCGAACATAATCCCAGGGCCACCGTTCAAGATCAGCGCGTACCGCAATGGGTTGTGCGAGGTCCAAACCGACATGTTCGAACAGTCAAACGCGTAGCGAATATTCACGGGATCATACAGCAGCATGCCCGCCACATCGTGTTGATCCATCACCGCGCGGTACCGTGCCAAACGGTACGCACGGGCGCGATCCAGCACCGCATCTGCGACAGGAGATATTAGCGGTTTATCCGCACCCTCGGCATTTAAAAACGCCTGTTTGCGGTCATCTTTGAACGGCTGCGTCATGCTTGCTCCATGCTGGAGGTACGGATCATGCGGCGACGATGGCCGCTGAAATCATTGATCGGATAATGCAGCGTAAATCGGTTGTCCCAGATCAGCACATCACCCACAGCCCAGCTGAACCGACAGGTGAATTCCGCCTTTTCTTGGTGTTCGAACAAATACCCTAACAGACCCGCGCTTTCGGCCTCACTCATTCCAAAAAACCGATTGGTGAACATCCGCGTCACGTACAATCCTTCGGCCCCCGTAACGGGATGTTTGCGCACAACGGGATGGGTCGCGCAATAGGCTGGCTCTTCGCGCCGTTCATACCAATAATACGAATGGTTCGCCTCTAATCGTTGCAGCACATCCTGCAACTTGGGCGACAGCGTTTCAAACGCCCGAACCGTAGAGGCAAACGCCGTATCACCCCCAACAGGCGGAATTTCCAGCGCGTGCAGGATCGAGGTATATCCCGCAGGTTTCAACCAACTGATATCCGCGTGCCAGCTTTCGCCTCCAAACATCGCCTTGTCCTGTGGCTCACGCAGCAGCTCCAAAACCGCTTTGCAATCGTCATATCCGTTGTCCACCAGCGGGTGCAAAAACGGATGGCCAAACCGTTCGCCCAATGCCGCCATCGCAAATCGATCCAGCGATTGACCGCGCAATCGCAACACCAAATGCGTATCAAGTGCGCTTTGCAATTCCGCGAACCCCGCATCACCCAGATTGGACAGATCAAGCCCCGACACATCCGCACCCAGCGCCCCTGCGATCTGTGAAAGCTTCATGATGCACGCCCATAAAACCCGACGCGTTCTTCTTCGCTAAACATCACATCTGGCGTTTCGTAATAGGAAAATACCGCAATCACACGATCCTTGACGCCCTGCACTGGCGTTACACGGTGGGCGGTATTTTTGCCTGCAAACACGTTCAACGTGCCTGCCGAAAGGGTAATTTCGCGCGTGGCTTCTTGGCCCCGTAACAGCCGCGCAACACCGTCATAATTCGGATCATCGTCACTGCGCAAATCAGAGCAATACTCGAACCCGCCACCCTGTTCAGGGGCTTGCAACAATAGGGTCGTGGTGAATTCAGACCGATCAAAATGCCAATTCAACGCTTGGCCTTCGCGGTAGGCCATCACGTTCACCCGTGCCAATGGATCCGCCATTGTGTGCAGCGTTTCCTTGCCGATACAGGCCGCCAAGAATTGCGCAAACGGTGCCCATTCGTACAGGGCCAGCAATGCGCCCTGCCCCAATTGATCGCCACACAGCGTTCTGTTCGAGGTTTCAAATCGCGCCAGCGCTGGGTGATCATCAGGCACATCGGGAATGGATTTCTTGAAATAGATGTTGTGCATCCGCGCGTGCTCAAAACTCTCAGCCTCAAAACGGGGCATCAAACCATCCGCCACATCAGCCGCCACGTCCACGCGCATCAGCCCTTCCAGATTGAACATACCCTCCGCGGCAATATCGGCGCGGCACCGATCCACCAAATTTTGCCATTCAGGCGTATTCGGTTCATCAATCGGAAAGCGGGTCAAATCAAGAATATCATGCATAAGGGCACACTGCCCCGATCACCGCCCGAACGCTATCATAAATACGACACCGCTTAGTCGCAGATATTTTGCAACGCCCGCCATTCAAAGGGTGTCAAGACAGGTTCGTAATTTGCATCGCCAACCACATCGGCGGCAACGGCGGCATTCGCACGGCCATCCAAATCAGGGTGGCTGGCAAGATGAGACATCAGCCCGCTTTGACCGCCATGTTTATCTTTCAGCGTTCTGAAAAATTCTGCAAATGATGCAGCGGGCAGTTTCGCATCGGCCATCAACTCATGGGCAAATTCATCCGCATCCGATTCCGCACCTTGGGCGTATTGCGCAGAGATCAGCTTTTCCGTCAAAACCAACGCCATAAACCCGCCCGCGAAATCGCCAAACACCATGCCGAGAATACCGACAGACCCAGCAGAGCGCAGCGTCAGGCGCATCGGATCGCGGTTCATCACGTGGCCTATTTCATGGCCCAGAACGCCTGCCACTTCTTCAGGGCTTCGCGCTGCATCCAGCAATCCTTCGAACAACACAACATTGCCACCGGGCACGGCAAAGGCGTTGATCATTTTGTGCTTAAAGACCTTCACTTGCAGATCATACGGCACCTCAGTGTCGCCAAGCATGCGTGCTGTCATTTTTTGCAAGGCAAGCACGCCGTCAGGGTTCGAACAGGTCAGGTCTTTCTCGTCAGATCCACCCAGAAACTTGTGGATTTGCGTCATCGCGGTTTGCCCAATCGCGGCTTCACGCTCCACAGGGATCATCGTCGCCAGCTGGTTTGAAAGCGCAGGCAGGATCACAAACATAATTAACGCAACAGACGCAACAGCGCCGCCAGCCCAGAACGCCAACTGGCGCAGTTTGGATTTCTTCACGACCACTTTGCCCAACTTCGGGGCAGTCTTGCGAATGAGGTCTTCAGCGGCGCCGTGCAGCAGGATCAGCCGTGCAATCCCGTCTTGCCCAAGGCTCAACACAATCCCCTCATCGCGGGCTTGCTCGCGCACTTCGCGCAACTCTTCCAAGGGCCAAATAATCTCGGCGGACTCAGCGGGTTGGATTACCAAAACCCGCGTGTCGTGGCGCGTGTCCATGTGAACATTTACCGGCAGTTGTCGCGCCGATTTGCCGTCGAAATACTTGCCCTGTGCAGGTGCGTTGATATCCATGACCGTCTCCCTAAATCGCCGCGCCAACATCCAGCGCATCGGCAAAGCCTTCGGCCTCGACCATTTCATCACGCGAACGCTGTTGAATATCATCCAGTGCTTCTGGGTTCAAAATTTGGGTTGTTTCCACATAATGTTCCAGCACGGGTTGGCTTACGAAAATCATCCCGAACACACCGTAACTTAACAGCATCGCAAGATAGCCGATCACAAACAACGCGCCACCGATGTAAAACCCGATGCTCATGTTTTCTGGATTGAACAGCTTTTCGCCCTCGGCCAGCAAACCGAACGTGGTCAGCCCCATAAAGTTGCTTGCAACAACAGAAAAGGCGGAAAACACCAAACCAGCACAGGTAGACGCCAACAGCGCCCCAAGGATATAGGTCCAAAACACTTTGGATGCGCGGGGTCCAGTGATGAACCCAACCCTTTCACCAAGCCGCTTCTGATCGGCCAAAATGCGGAAACTTTCCACCGCGTAATAGGCGAACGCATAATAAAACCAAACGCCGCCGATAAACGCGAAAAACAGCCAAACGGGTTGCTCTGTTGTCCACGCCAACAGACTCGGAACGACGATCAAACCAGCTGCGATAAAATAGTGTTTCATCGCGGGATACAGGCTCGTCCACTTGCCGCCCTGCACGAATTTTGTGTTGCCATACCACGTGCGATCAATCTTGTATTTTTCCAGCCAAAACGTCTGACGTGGTAACAACAGGCCCAGCGAAATGATCGTAATAAACCAGTGCACAAGTGCGCGCCAAACATACCCCCACGCGGCCGCATCAACGCCGAACCGAACGCCCCGCCAACGGGTACGCGACAAGATATATCGCCGCGCGCGGTACTGCGCATAAAAGATAAACGGGATCACCGCCAACAGCGTTGCTTGGCCCAAAGCCACCTGCAGCACTTGTGATTCTGGTCCGTCACCGCCCGAAAAAACGGACAGACCGACGAACGAAAGCAGCACCTGAAACAGGCCCAGATAAATCGCCAAAAACGCCACCGCGATCAAAAAACCGAGCAGTTTTTCAAGGCCATTGCCCGTGTATTCCATCGGATCACCGCCCGGTGCCGTGGCTGACCAGAAATATTTACGGATGCGGGTTTTGGCCCAAAAACGGTAAAAGCCGAGCGTGATTAGCGTGAGCAGTGCGGTTCGTAACGCCAGCCAGAATAACGGGCCCTGTGTACCGCGATAATCAACGTCCATCGGCGGGCTGGCGGCTGTTGCTGTGCGCGTATCCTCGCGGTGCAATCTTGAAAACGGGTCATTGGAAACATCACTGCTCATGATTTGTCCCTAAATTTATTTTTGTTGGGCGCGATACTGCGCCCAAACCGTCAAAATATCAAACTATTCTCAGAACTTGTTGTCGCGCGGGAACCCACGCGGCGCCATCCGCCCAGCGCTGGCCCGTTTGCCTGTCCATTCGTCCAACTCAGTTTCGGTGCGCGTGCGCCCTGCTGGGTCCAGCCAGCTGAGGCCCTCGGCGCGTACAAATGTGGTCGCGTCGTTCAGGCCGCCGTCTTTGTATTTTTGCAAACGCACGCCCTTGCCACGGCCCATTTCTGGCAGCTCCTCAATAGGGAAAACCAGCACTTTGCGGTTTTCACCAACGCAAGCGACGAAATCACCAGCAACTGTCGAACAGATCGACGCTTTCACATCGCCTTTGACGTTCAGCACTTGTTTGCCCGTCCGCGTCTGCGCGATCACATCGTCTTCGGACACGATAAACCCGTCGCCAGCCGTGCTCGCCACCAACAGTTTTTGCCCCGCTTTGTGCAGGAACAACGTCACCATTTCGGCCTCATTTGGCAGATCAACGATCAATCGCACAGGCTCGCCCATGCCGCGCCCACCTGGCAAAGTCGCACAGCCCAGCGTGTAAAAACGCCCGTTCGAGCCCATCAACAACAGCTTATCCGTGGTTTCCGCATGGAACAGGAAGCGGCCTTCGTCGCCGTCTTTGAACTTCAGCTCTTGGGTCAGATCGATGTGACCCTTCATGGCCCTGATCCACCCCATCGAGGAACACACAACCGTGATCGGCTCGCGCTCGATCATCGCTTCAAGCGGCACTTCTTCAAACTCTGGCGCGTCGGCCAGCTCCGTGCGGCGTTCTCCGCCCACAGTTTTCTTGCCAAACTTCGCGCGTGTCTCTTTCAACTCGCCGATGATCCGCTCCCATTGCAGCTCTTCAGAACCCAGCAAGGTTTCAAGCTCATCCAACTCTTTCCACAACGCATCGCGCTCGTTGCGCAGTTCCATCTCTTCCAGCTTGCGCAAAGAGCGCAGGCGCATGTTCAAAATGGCCTCGGCCTGCACTTCGCTCAGTTGTTCAGCACTGGCTGCAATCACATCGGATGGGCCGCGATAATCGGCCTCGGACATGGCTTTGGGATGATCCAGCGACCAATCTTCGCGCAACAACGCCTCTTTGGGTTCTTCGTCATACCGGATCACGTCGATCACGCGATCAAGGTTCAGGAAGGCAAGGATAAAGCCCTCCAACACTTCCAAACGACGCTCGATTTTATCGACCCGAAACTGCGACCGGCGTTGCAACACTTCGCGGCGGTGATCAATAAAGGCACGCAGAACTTCGCGCAAAGAACAGACCTTGGGCGTGCGCCCGTCGATCAGCACGTTCATGTTCAGGCTAAACCGCGTTTCCAGATCGGATTGACGAAACAGCGTTTCCATCAGAACGACAGGATCAACAGTTTTGGCACGGGGTTCCAGCACAAGGCGGATATCTTCGGTGCTTTCGTCGCGCACATCTGCAAGGATCGGTATTTTCTTGGCGTTGATCAGTTCTGCGATTTTTTCGATCAGCTTGGATTTCGCCACTTGATACGGAATTTCAGTGACAACAATCTGCCACTGCCCCCGCCCCAAATCCTCGGTTTCCCAGCGCGAGCGTACACGGAACGAGCCGCGCCCAGTCGTGTACGCTTGCAAGATGTTTTCTTGCGGTTCGACCAATATGCCACCCGTCGGGAAATCTGGCCCCGGCACGAATTGCATCAGTTTTTCGATCTTGGTGTTCGGGTTTTTGATCAGTTTGATCGCCGCTGAACACAATTCTTCGATGTTGTGGGGCGGGATGTTTGTGGCCATCCCCACCGCGATCCCGGTGGAGCCGTTGGCCAGCAGGTTCGGGATTGATGCAGGCAAAACCGAAGGTTCCGTCAGACGCCCATCATAATTGTCGCGAAAATCGACTGAGTCTTCTTCAAGACCCTCCAGCATCGCCTCGGCGACACCTGTCATCCGTGCTTCGGTGTAACGGGCCGCCGCAGGGTTATCGCCGTCGATGTTGCCGAAATTTCCTTGCCCATCCACCATCGGATAACGCACGTTGAAATCTTGGGCCAAACGCGCCATCGCGTCGTAAATTGCCGCGTCGCCGTGGGGGTGGAAATCCCCCATCGTGTCGCCACTGATCTTGGCCGATTTCAGGTATTTACCGTTCGACGCCAGCTTAAGGCGCGACATCGCGTACAGAATGCGACGGTGCACGGGTTTCAACCCATCGCGCGCATCGGGCAACGCGCGGTGCATGATCGTGGACAGCGCATAGGTTAAATACCGATCACCGATTGCACGGCGCAGTGTTTCTACGGTGGTTGCTCCACCTTTTTCGCTCATGTTGGGGTCGTCTGTATTATCTGCCATAGATCGTGTGATAACGAAGCGATCTAAACCCGTCTAGGGGACAGTTCACAATCAATGCAAACCGCGAAAATTATTTCGCATTCCCCCGTTGAAACCCCAGATTTAGTACTTAATTCGTTCAGTAATGGGGACGATGCCAAAGCGGCATCACAGTTTGTAGGGGTACACATGTCCAGAATATTCAACTTTGCTTTGCTGTTTTTACTGGCAGGAATTTATTACGTGCAAACCGATGGGTTCGGGGCGGCGAACGCCACTGTCGATCGCACAGCTGAACCCGTTGTCACACAGGTGGCCCTGGTTGACGTTCCAAAGATCGTTGTCCCAGTAAAAGCTGTCGTCGCGGCGGTGCCCGTTGATCCAAACCTGTTAACGGCTGATGAATTGGCGGCAATTCAATCTCATTTCCTAGCCAAACGCCTAACCGCCAGCACCGTGATCGTAGAGGTCAAAACCGCGGCTGCACCAAAATTGGTCGACACAACTGAATACCTGCAAGTGTCGGGCCGATTGGTGAATGCGCGTGCAGAACCAACAACATCATCCGCCGTTCTGGCTAAATTGCGCCGTGGCACCAAAGTAGAGCCAACAGGTGTGTCGGATGGAAATTGGGCACAGGTGATTGTGTCTGATACGGGTCAATCCGTCTGGATGCATTCAAATTTCTTAGCGGCACAATCCTAAACAAACGCTTGCAAAACGCGCATGATTGCTGTCCCTCAAGGGAAACAAATGCAAGGCGTTTTCATGGCTAAATCAATTCTTATCACGGGCTGTTCCACGGGCATCGGCTATGACGCAGCGCACACGATGCACAAACGCGGCTGGCAGGTGTTTGCAACCTGTCGTCAGCAAAAAGATTGCGACCGATTGCAATCCGAAGGTCTGACCAGTTTCGTTCTGGATTATGAGGATGAGGCCAGCATCACAGCGGCGATTGAAACCTGCCTTACCGCCACAGGCGGCACGCTCGACGCGCTATTTAACAACGGTGCATACGCCATCCCCGGCCCGGTCGAAGACCTAACTCGCAACGCCCTTCGCGCAAATTTTGAGGCGAACTTTTTTGGGCATTTCGATCTAATCAATCAACTGATGCCAACGTTTCGCAAACAAGGCCGCGGGCGTATCGTCAATTGTTCGTCCCTGCTTGGCATGACCGCCCTGCGCTATCGCGGCTCCTATAACGCCACGAAATTCGCGCTCGAAGCGATGACGGATACGTTGCGCTTGGAACTGCGCGACACGGACATCAAAGCGATCCTGATCGAACCCGGCCCGATCAAAACCGATTTCCGCAAAAACGCGATTATTCAATTTGATAAATGGGTGGATTGGGAAAATTCCCAACTGCGCGATCTTTATGAAAAGTCACTGCTCAATATGCTGAAAAAGGTTGGTACGGGTAAAGATTCTGGCGAGCTTGGCCCGGAGGCTGTGACAGCCGCACTGATTAAAGCGGTGGAATCCTCGCGCCCGAACCCGCGTTACTTTGTGACGTGGCCAACACGCCTGACCTCCACGATACGGCGTCTCTTGCCGACACGCTGGTCAGATGCGATATTTGCGCACTTCTAGCAGAAACAGGTGGCCGTTTTCGCCCACACGCTTATGTCAGGGGTAACGAAAGGTGGTTTGCCATGGAATATCTCTATTATCTGGTGATTTTCGCGATACTCGCGGTTTTGGTTGTTCTGATGATCGGCCTAGGCGCGTTCACAACGGGCGGTGATTTTAACAAGAAATATGCCAACAAACTGATGCGCTATCGGATCATCGGCCAAGCCATCGCAATCGCGTTGATCCTGATTTACGTAATCATTCGCGGAACAGGAAGCTAACATGGTCGTTCTAAACAAAATCTACACCCGCACTGGCGATAAGGGCGACACGGCCCTTGGCAACGGGGATCGCGTGGCAAAACATTCCGCCCGCGTCACCGCCTATGGCACCGTCGATGAAACCAACGCGACCGTGGGTTTGGCCCGCTTGCACGCGACTGGCGATATGGCCGATGCGCTGGCCCGCATTCAAAACGATCTGTTTGATCTGGGCGCAGATTTCTGCCGCCCCGACATGGAAAAAGACGCCACCGCCGAATACCCGCCGCTGCGCATGAACGACGCGCAAGTGGATCGGTTGGAATCCGAAATCGACGTGATGAACGCTGATTTAACACCGCTGCGCAGTTTCATCTTGCCGGGGGGTTCACCGCTCGCTGCGCACTTGCATTTGTGCCGCACCGTTTCGCGCCGCGCCGAACGCTTGGCGGTAGAACTGGCAACTTTGGAAACCGTGAACCAAGCAGCCGTAAAATACCTCAACCGTTTGTCAGACTGGTTTTTCGTCGCGGGCCGCGTTGCCAATAACAACGGCACGGATGATATCTTGTGGGTGCCGGGCGCGAACCGTTAAACCTTGGCAACAGGTTGGCGCAGGATCGTTTTCAACTTTTCAGGGGCAACGCGGCGGGGATCGCCGATGTAAATCTCGTGGTGTAATCCCGTCATTTTATACCCGTTCTCTGGAATAAAACTGTGGTGCATCTGTTCCAGAACGGGGCCTTCCTCATCGTATGATCCAACATGCAATACCTGCACTGACAGCCCCTCATCATACGCGCCAAACCGCAGCTTCTCCAAACTCTCACGCTCGGCCTTTGGCTCTTTCATCTTGCCCTGCTTTTCGATCACCGCGGCGCGGGCATCCGAGACCTGCAGCCCTGTAAACCAATCAGGTTGACGGATCATCATGCGCCATTTCCACGCCGATTTTTCGCGCGTGATGAACGTGTTCATGTCATCCGCCCACCAAAGCCCTTCGAGCGGAGCAACGCCGTAATCGCGACCCAACTGCTGTTTGGAGAAGAACTTCAAATTGTAACTAACGGAATACAACGCGGCGACGGCTTGGGCGTAAACGGCGCCACTCGGCTCTCCCTGCCCCTCAATCGACAAGAACGGCATCGCGGGCACATCCAGCACGTCAAACCGCCCGACCTTGCCCGAATACAGCGCCTTATCCTGCTTTTTGAAATCCAGCTTATCCATCAAATCATCCTCCTTTAGCGCCCCAATTCTCGCCTTTTCAACGCACACATGGCAACGCCTGCGCCGCGACCTGCTGACGTTTCCTGACAAGATTCCGCGCCACAAACGCCAAAATACCGATAACTTGACGTCATAGGCCCATCCGCGTCGATTTATCTCTATTCACGCCGTTCTGTTTTTTGTAGACGCGAGTGTGAGATTCTAACGATACCCCATTTTTCGGGGTGAACCTGTCAGGAGAGACGCAATGAAGGTTTTGGTACCTGTCAAGCGCGTGATCGACTATAACGTGAAAGTTCGTGTCAAAGCGGACGGCAGCGGTGTTGATCTGGCGAATGTCAAAATGTCTATGAACCCGTTCGACGAAATCGCAGTAGAACAAGCGATCCGTCTAAAAGAAGCCGGAACAGCAGAGGAAATCATTGCGGTTTCCATCGGCGTGAAACAATCCCAAGAAACACTGCGCACGGCACTCGCTATGGGTGCGGATCGTGCGATCCTTGTTGTTGCAACGGATGATGTTCACAACGATATCGAGCCTTTGGCCGTTGCTAAGATCCTGAAAGCAGTGATCGACGAAGAACAGCCTGGTCTGGTTCTTGCGGGCAAACAAGCCATCGACAACGACATGAACGCGACAGGCCAAATGCTGGCGGCGCTGACAGGTTGGTCACAAGGCACATTCGCATCCGAGTTGGACATTGACGGCGACACCGCCACAGTGACCCGCGAAGTTGACGGTGGTCTGCAAACGATCAAAGTGAAGATGCCAGCCATCATCACCGTTGATTTGCGTTTGAACGAGCCGCGTTATGCGTCCCTACCAAACATCATGAAAGCCAAGAAAAAGCAGATGGATGAAAAGACACCTGCAGATTACGGCGTCGATGTGACACCGCGCCTGACAGTTGTCAGCACGGTCGAACCCGCTGCACGCGCAGCCGGTGTTAAAGTTGCAGATGTGGCCGAATTGGTTGCGAAACTCAAAGACGAAGCGGGGGTTATCTAATGGCTGTACTTCTTCTTGCAGAAATCAACGACGGCGAATTGTCCATGGACCAAACAGCGAAAGCTGTGTCTGCGGCAACGGCCCTTGGCGATGTAACTGTTCTGGCCTGTGGCGCGACGTGTTCCGCTGCTGCTGCTGAAGCTGCGACAATCACTGGCGTGTCCAAGGTGCTTTGCGCCGAAGACGCACAATATGGTCACCGTTTGGCAGAAGTAACTGCTGATTTGATCGTATCTTTGGCTGGCGATTATTCCCACATTGTGGCCCCTGCCACGACAGACGCAAAAAACATCATGCCACGCGCGGCAGCCTTGCTCGATGCGATGGTTATTTCTGATGTGACTGGCGTTGTAGACGGCGACACATTCGAGCGCCCAATCTATGCGGGTAACGCGATCCAAACTGTGAAATCTTCTGATGCGGTTAAAGTCATGACCATTCGCACAGCTGGCTTTGATGCCGCTGCCGCTGGTGGTTCTGCATCTGTTGAAAACATCGCAGCTGCAGGCGCAAACGATCTATCCTCTTGGGTAGAAGACAAGCTTCAGGCGTCTGATCGTCCAGAACTGACATCTGCAAAAATCGTTGTCTCTGGTGGCCGTGGCGTTGGTTCAGAGGAAAGCTTTGCAATCATCGAAGCTTTGGCTGACAAACTGAACGCTGCTGTTGGCGCATCACGCGCGGCGGTGGATTCTGGTTACGCACCGAATGACTGGCAAGTTGGCCAAACAGGCAAGGTGGTTGCACCTGATCTGTACATCGCTTGCGGTATTTCTGGCGCCATCCAACACTTGGCTGGCATGAAAGATTCCAAAGTCATCGTTGCGATCAACAAAGACGAGGAAGCACCGATCTTCCAAGTTGCTGATTACGGTCTGGTCGCCGATCTGTTCGACGCTGTTCCAGCCCTGACAGACGCGCTTTAAGCGATCTTAAAACCTATTTGAAAGGCCCGCCTTCTGGCGGGCTTTTTGTTTTTGGGCTGGCGCGTTAGATTGCCCCGATGAAACGTGCGCTCATTCACATCGGCCCCCATAAAACCGGCTCCACTTACATTCAACAGATGATGAAAGTGAATGCGGATCTGTTTCCAGAATCACACGCAGCGCACTTGAAATCTGATCCCCTGTTCAGCGCGCTTCAAAGCCTGGCGATCAACATTCGCACCCATGCGGATTTGGCGCAGCGCCTGCCCGCGATCCAAGACACCAGCGCCCAAATCGCCCGAGGCCTAAACGCCGAAAACACCCTGTTCAGCAGCGAAGACCTGCTTGGCCCTGTCCCAACGCTTGCAGGTGTCAGCGGCCTGTACCCGTTCGTTGATCAAACCCTACCCGCGATCCAATCTGCGTTTCTGGCCGCGGGTGTTGAGGTGCAATTCTTCTGCTACATCCGCGAATACGACGATTGGCTCCGCTCCGTTCACGCCCATAGATTTCGCGGCCGCGAACGCCCTTTTGCGCCGCGCAAATTTAAAACCCGCAGTGCCCTGCCCAACGATTGGGCCGACTTTATCGCACGACTGCGTGCCAGCCTTGGCCCTGCGAATGTCGCCAATCTAAGCTATGAAACCGACGCCGCATCAGGGCGCATGGGCAGCGCCCTTTTCCGCGTTTTTGGCCTGTCGGAGGGTGTTTTGAACCAAATGGATTGGATTGCGCCCGTGAATGTTTCGCCACGTTCGCCTTGAACCAACACCAATCACGCCTAAGCTGCCCAAAACCAAAGGAGCCAGCCATGCACATTGATCCGACGCCCGAACAATTCGCCGCCTTCAAAGCGCTGGATCGCGAAAAACCGTTGAACATGCTCAATCTGGTAAAGCTAAAAGACGCGGCCGATTACAAAGACGGGCGCGGCGGAACCGGGGCCGAGGCCTATAAATCCTACGGCAAAGAAAGCGGGCCGATCTTTGCAGGCGTTGGGGGTGAAATCATCTGGCGCGGCACGCCAAAGGCCATGATGATTGGCCCAACGGATGAGGATTGGGACGTTGCCTTTATCGCCCGTTACCCCTCCCTGAACGCCTTTTTGGCGATGGTCATGGACCCCGCCTATCAGGCCATCGTGTTCCACCGCCAAGCCGCCGTCGCCGACAGTCGCCTGTTGGCAAACCACGAATTGGATGGGGATGCGAATTTCGGTTAAATCTCTTGATGGTGGGCGCACAAGGTGTAGATTGCTGGGTAACAACAGCGGGATAAATTTATGGAAATCAAATCTGTCAGCATAATCGGCGCGGGCCAAATGGGCAGCGGAATTGCGCAGGTTTTTGCAGGAGCAGATTACGAGGTTCGCCTGTATGACATTTCCAAAGAAGCCATCGACAAAGGCATCGCGAACATTACCAAGACCCTTGATCGCGCCATCGGCAAATCCCTGATCACCGAGGACGACAAGAACCGCACCCTGAAAAACATCAGCCCTGTCAATAGCTTACAAGATTGCGGCGCTGTGGATTTGGTGATCGAGGCCGCGACAGAACGCGAAACCATCAAACACGCAATATTCGAGGATATCTTGCCCCACATCGGCAAAAATACGATCCTAACGTCGAACACCTCGTCCATTTCCATCACCCGTTTGGCATCGCGCACAGATCGCCCTGAACGGTTCATGGGGCTGCATTTCATGAATCCCGTGCCGATCATGCAATTGGTCGAGCTGATCCGTGGAATTGCCACCGACGAAGAAACATATTTGTCTGTTGAGGCCGTGGTTGAAAAGATCGGCAAGACATCGAGCACGGCCGAAGATTTCCCTGCTTTCATCGTGAACCGTATTCTGATGCCGATGATCAACGAAGCGATTTACACGCTGTATGAAGGCGTCGGTAATGTAAAAAGCATCGACACATCGCTGAAACTCGGTGCGAACCATCCGATGGGGCCGCTGGAGCTGGCGGATTTCATCGGGCTTGATACGTGCCTCGCGATTATGAACGTGCTGCATGAAGGCTTGGCCGATACGAAATATCGCCCCTGCCCGCTGTTGACCAAATACGTCGAAGCGGGTTGGTTAGGTCGTAAAACCAAACGTGGCTTTTACGATTATCGCGGTGAATTCCCCGTTCCGACCCGTTAAAATAATGCGACGCTAACGCGTCATTTTCAGTAGCCCCCTTGGGGCGATTGCCTCCGGCGGAAGTATTTCTGCGAAAAAGAAAGACGATGACATGAGTGAAGATACCGAACGCCACGCAATGAAAATGGCCAAGAAAAAGGCTGCGCGCGATAAGATTATGGCCACCAAGACCGATAAAAAGGGCTTGGTTATTATTCATACGGGCAAAGGCAAAGGCAAATCCTCCGCCGCGTTTGGCATGATTTTCCGCTGCATCGCCCATGACATGAAATGCGGCGTGGTTCAGTTTATCAAAGGCGGCATGTCCACGGGCGAGCGCGATTTGATCCTCTCAAAATTCACCGATATCTGTTCGTTCCACACGATGGGCGAAGGCTTCACTTGGGAAACCCAAGACAAAACACGCGACATCGAAATGGCGCAAGCCGCATGGGAAAAAGCCAAAGAATTGATCCGCGATGAGAAAAACCACATGGTTCTGCTCGATGAAATCAACATCGCCCTGCGCTATGATTATATCGACGTGAACGAAGTTGTGACGTTTCTGGTAGAAGAGAAACCAGAGATGACCCACGTGGTTCTAACGGGTCGCAATGCCAAAGAAGAGCTGATCGAGATTGCCGATTTGGTGACAGAAATGGAGCTGGTGAAGCATCCGTTCAGGTCGGGTGTTAAGGCGCAGATCGGGGTGGAGTTTTAATCCACCCTTTTAAATTATCGCCTGCGAAATTTCTGCGTAAAAATTAGTGACAGTTTGTCCGTCGTCATAT